>VOFI01003105.1_pt1 | contig 37216 bp, 47 predicted proteins | sample 5384131 | NCBI WGS metagenome assembly VOFI01 (sample SAMN12384728, study PRJNA508395) | human gut metagenome | isolation source: healthy gut H | host: Homo sapiens | reverse complement strand
CAGTACCGGACACTTGATCCTGCTGGACGAATTCTTAAAGCTGGACGCATCCGATAACTTCAAGGAAATGTTCGATGTTGTGATTCAGCTGGGTGCAATTCTAGCGGTCGTGGTCATCTACTGGAACAAGCTGTGGCCCTTTGGCAAACAGAACAATCCGCATCCCATGGCACAGACCGGATTCGGCGCTTGTCTGAAAAAGGACATTCTCCAGATGTGGTGCAAGGTCATTGTGGCAACAGTGCCGGCGGCTGTGATCGGTCTGCTGCTGGACGACTGGAGCCAGGCGCATCTGTACAACGCCTGGACGGTTGCCATCATGCTGATCCTGTTCGGTATCGCCTTTATCTGGATCGAAAAGTGGCACAAAAACCGTACCCCGAAGATGAACAGCATCGCCTCCTTGAAGTACAGCACCGTGCTGCTGATCGGCGTATTTCAGCTGATCGCAGCAATATTTCCGGGAACCTCCGTTCCGGTGCAACCATCGTCGGCGCACTGCTGCTGGGCGTTTCCAGAACAGCTGCGGCAGAGTTCACCTTTTTCCTGGCGATTCCGGCGATGTTCGGCGCAAGCCTGCTGAAACTGGTGAAGTGCGGACTCCCGGCTACCGGTATGGAGACTGCACTTCTGCTGATCGGCATGATCTCCGCATTCCTGGTATCTATCGTCGTCATCCGTTTCCTGATGAGCTATATCAAGAAACATGACTTCACTGTATTCGGCTGGTATCGTATCGTTCTCGGCGTTCTGGTGCTGATCGGCGGTATTACCGGATTTATTGGATAAGTACATATTTTTGCGTAAAAAATCCCCGTGTATCCTGCTAGTTGGATACACGGGGATTTCTTTTGGGAATCACATCACTGCGCAGCCGGAGTGTTCGTAACTGCGGTGGTGTAGGTCGTCAGTGTTGTTGCAGCCGTGCCTGTGCCGCCGGGGACAATGGCGTGCTGTTTCAGATAATCCTCCCACAGAGAAAGGGAGTTGCCCAGCAGGTGGATGCCGTCCGAAGTGAGAGACGCATCCAGACAGCCGTTGGCGTCCATGACAGCCTCGTTGACGTTGAGGTAGTAGATGTTATCCTGCGGATTCGCCAGCGCCTCCAGCGCCTGGTTTCGGGCGTTGACAGTTGCGTTGTTGATCGCACCGCCCGGATTGTCCTGGGATGCCGCAACCACCAGAATGCTTTGCAGATAGATAATCGCATTGGGCTGTGCCTGGCGTATCTGTGAAATGACGCCGGCGTAGGTCTGCGCCCAGCTTTCAGTGGTGCCGGTTCCCAGCTCGTTCAGTCCCAGCATGATATAGACTTTGCCGTACTGTTTTTGCGCCAGCTTTTGCGACAGTGTGACGCTTTCGCCGGTGTTCGGGTTGCCGGCTGCCTTTTCTGTGACCTTGAAAATGGACAGTCCCACGCTGGAGAAAAAGTCCGCATTGGTCAGGCTGCCGTACAGCGCCAGACCTTCTGTCCGGGAGTCGCCGATAAAGAGGGCATCGCTAAAATAGGAATCGTCCACCGTCTGGAATACAGCGGCAGGCGCTGTGGTTTCCGTGACCAGGGGCTGACCGGTTGCAAGGGTCGTTTCTGCCGGCTGTGTTGTGGTTTGCGCCATCGTTGTGGCAGGATCCTCGATTTTTTGGCATTCTGTACTAAGTCCCAGATGTTTGCAACTGCAATGGAGACCACAAATGCCATAATCAAAGGATACCGTTTGAGAAATTTCAGAAAATTCATGAAAATGCTCCTTTCATGGCATGGGTCAGAACTGGAAGTACAGGAACGGATTGTTCGTCTGTGTCATCATCGCACGAATTGCCAGCACGAACAGAATCAGCAAAAGCAGCATACAGAAGCCGCTCTTGCGGAACTTTTTGTAATACATCAGAGGCAGCGGCGTGCTGAACAGAACACAGGGAACCAGGATCTTCCAATAGTTGTGGAATGCCTGCACTGCATCCCTGGTGTTGGACTGTACCTCATCCGAAGTGAGGAACGGGAACAGACGGGTAAAGTATGTGCCGAGCTGGTGCATATCCGTGATGGCAAAGACCATCCAGGTGAGGGGGATGATAAAGATGATATAGGCGTGTTTCAGAATGTGTGTGCGCTCTAGGAACTTGCCGTAGACGTTCTTTTCCAGTGTCAGCAGCACGAAGAAAATGAGACCCCACAGGACAAAGTTCCAGCTTGCGCCGTGCCACAGTCCGGTGAATGCCCAGACCGCCAGCATATTCCGCATGGTTTTCCATTTTCCTACCCGGCTGCCGCCCAGCGGAAAGTAAATGTAATTCTTGAACCAGCGTCCCAGGGTGATGTGCCATCTGCGCCAGAACTCGCCGGCTGAGCCGGACATATACGGCAGATTAAAGTTCTGCGGCAGTTCAAATCCCAGCATTTTTCCCACGCCGATTGCCATCATGGAATAGCCGGAAAAGTCGAAGTAGATCTGAAAGCTGTAGGCGAATGCACCCAGCCAGGCATAAGGGGTGGAGATACTATCATACCCGATCACGGACAGATTATTCCAGAGACCGCCCATGGGATTCGCCAAAAGCGTTTTGGCGCTCAGACCCAGGACGAAGGTCTCCATGCCCTCTTCCAGCAGCCGGATGTCCACACGGCGGTTGTGCATCTGGGGCTGGATCTCGCTGTACATACAGATCGGACCGGAGATCAACTGGGGAACATACACAGATAAACGCCCAGATCCAGCAGGCTTCTCGCCGGACGTGTCTTGTTTTGGTACACGTCAATGAGATAGGATGTGATCTGGAACGTGAAAAAGCTGATGCCCAGGGGCATGATGATAGATGCCTTTGGAATAGCGACGTGAAAGATCGACAGCAGGGAATTCAGATTGCCGATCAGGAAGTTGGTGTATTTGAATACCACCAAAAGCCCGAAGTTGTAGACCAGACCGCCGATCAGATAGCGCTTTTGCCTGCTGCGGATGCCTTGCGTGCGAACCGCTGATGAGCCGGGAAAGTCCATAGTTGATGACCAGGGACAACAGCAGGAGCAGGGTATACCAGCCGCTGCCGATGGCGTAGAAAACAAGGCTGCCGATGATGAGTGTGATGTTTCGGTATTTCTGCGGTGTAGCATAGTATGCCAGCAGGAAAATCGGCAGAAATTGAAACAAGAATTCAATTGTGCTGAAAACCATATATGATTCCTCAATTCCCCTTCGATATTTTTTCTGTTTTGCGGTGCTGCTTTTATCTATTCTATGCAGGCAAACACAAATAACAACACCCCGACAAGCGAGGTGTCTCACATTATATCATAAGAAAAATCTGTCGTTTTTTCAAGAACGATGTCATAACAAATGAGTTACAATTCAATGACAAATCCAGTTTGTCCCAGATGCAGAACAGGCGCTTAGTCCTTCTTTTCCGCAGCCGGTGCATAGCAGGTGAAAACATTTTCCACGTGGTCGGTGTCCTTTACCTTGGTGCAGGCGCTGACCAGCGGAACCACGATCAGAGAAAGCAGCATTGCAATTGCGCCGGCATTGATCGGGGATGCCAGATTCAGCGGCAGGCTTGCGGCAGCCTTGGACAGTTCCGGGTTCCAGCCAAAGCCGAACAGGAACATATGTACCAGCGTCAGACCGATGCCCAAGATAAAGCTGCACCATACTGCCGGCTTTGTGACCTTCTTGCTGAACAGACCATACATGAACGGTCCCAGGAATGCGCCTGCCAGTGCGCCCCAGAATAGGACATCAGCGTGGAGATCGAGGCGTTCTTGTTGAACGCCAGCAGAACGGAGATCACCAGGAATACGGCGATCAGCACACGCATGATAAGCATTTCCTTTTTGTCAGAGCATTTTTTCATATTGGGCTTGATGAGGTCGATGGTCAGCGTGGAGCTGGAAGTCAGTACCAATGATGACAGGGTAGACATGGATGCCGACAGCACCAGAACAACGACCAGACCAATGAGGATATCCGGCAGTGCAGTGTGCAGCAGAGACGGGATCATAGCGTCAAAATCCGGCTTGCCGTTGGACAGGGTGGAGATCACTGTCTTGTCGCTGCCGTCTGCGCTCAGCGTGCAGAACAGCCGGTCGAAACCGCCCAGCAGATAAGAACCGCCGGCAACGATCAGTGCAAAGACGGTGGAGATCACAGCACCCCTTTTTGATGTCGTTTTCGCTCTTGATGGCGTAGAATTTCTGGACCATCTGGGGCAGACCCCAGGTGCCGAGGGATGTGAGGACCACCACGCCCAGCAGATTCAGCGGATCCGGTCCGAATACGGAGTTCAGCGTGTTGGTCTTGCCGTTGACTTCAATATCGCCCAGTGCAGCCAGTGCAGCAGTCATGCCGCCACGGTTGTGGATCGCACAGATCACTACGGCAGCGATGCCCACCAGCATGACAATGCCCTGGATAAAGTCGTTGATCGCAGTTGCCGCATAGCCGCCCAGGATCACGTAGATCGCCGTCAGCAGCGCCATAACAATAATGATGATCTTGTATGCGCCCTCGGACTCGATCTGGAACGCCATGTTAAACAGACGGGACAGACCGTTGTACACCGATGCGGTATAGGGAATCAGAAAGATAAAGACGATCACAGCGGCTGCGACTTTCAGTCCTTTGGAGTTCCAGCGCTTTTCGGGTGCGAAAGTATTCCGGCATGGTTTTTGCGCCCAGCGACTGCGTCATGATGCGGGTGCGCCGTCCCAATGCCCATCATGACGATCCATGCCATATTCCGACCCATGTGGCATGCGCATCTTGGTTTTTGTCAACCTTTTTTCTGCTTTTCGGGCGAAATGCTGTAAAATGATGAAACGGCTTGAGAATTTACATATTGTTCACTGGATTTTTGCAGAAAATTCCGAAAAAGGCTTGACAAGCCGTCAAATGTATGCTATCCTATAGTTAGTCAATGCTAACTCTTGAAGAAGCAAAGATCCCCAGCTGTGCGGAACATGGCTGACGAGTCGTGAAACGCACAGTTCTTGATGACGAGGGTCTGCTTGGCTGCCAGAAATATCGACGGGCTGCGGCGTGTGCCGCAAAAGCCCAGGAACTTTGTGAGGTGAAATTATCCAATGAGCGTTGTGATTATCGGAGGAAACGAGTGTATGAGCCGCCAGTATGCCGATGTGTGTATGGCGCACGGCTGTACGGCAAAGGTGTTCCCGAAAGAAACCGGACCCATCGAAAAGAAGATCGGTTCTCCGGATCTGATGATCCTGTTTACCCGTACCGTATCCCATAAGATGGTACATAAGATGGTACAGGGTGCTGTGAAGGCAGCGAAGAAAAAGTTCCATTCCCATTTTTTGCATACAAGAGACCGGCGTTTTGGAAGAGAGCGCCGGTCTTTTTTGCAGCTGTGCGTCTGTTCTGGTTGTGAAGTTGCACAAAATTTTGATAAAACGCTTGATTATTCTTGACAAAGTTCCGCCGATATGGTATGATAAAATGTACGTAAACGTAACCGGCATTCTGTGTTGTGCCGGAAATGAAGAATTGGAGTGAAGACGAAATGAATCGGAAAGGGAATTTGAAAACAAAGCTGGCAGCAGTATTTTCTGCCGGCGTACTGGCTGTTACGGGAACTGCATCGGCAGTTTCCGGGATGACAGTCTCGGCACAGCCGTCAGCCGGTACATACGGAGACGCACTGAAACTGTCTCTGTACTTTTTTGACGCAAACCAGTGCGGCGCAGATGACAACGTGCTGACCTGGCGTGGAAAGTGTCATACCTATGATGCAGAAGCATCGCTGAGCAGTGCCAAGGGACTGTCCTCCAGCTCCATGGCAGCGATCAAAGCGGCAAACGGCGGTTCGGATACGGTAGATGGGCGGCTATCACGATGCAGGAGACCATTTGAAGTTCTCGAACACAATGGGATATTCCTGCACCAATCTGGCATGGTCTTATTTTTGAAAACCCGAATTCCTATAAGGAGACCGGAAGTGAAGACCACCTGCTGTACATTCTGAAAAAAATGTGCGATTACTTTATGAAAGTGACCTATCTGGATGACAGCGGCAATGTCATTGCGTTCTGCTATATGGTAGGTGACGACCAGGATCACAACATCTGGACTGCACCGGAAGTGCAGACACAGAACAGACCGACATACTGGGCAGATGCGTCCAACCCGTCAGTAGATGCGTCCGGTCATATGGCAGCAGCTCTGGCAGCAACTTCTCTGGCATTCCGGGATAAGAATGCAGATTATGCAGATGCCTGCCTGAAGTATGCAAACGCACTGGAAAAGTTTACAGAAAAATATCCGAAAGCAACCTATGAGGGAATCGGTAGCTACTATTCCTGCGGCAATATCGAAGATAAGGTAGCATGGAGTGACCTGTGGTGTGCGATCGCCAACAACAACGGAAAACTGCCGGATTCCTACCAGGCACAGTATACACCGTCCAACGGCGTATACAACGGCAGTATCTACGATTACTGGGTTTATTCCTGGGATAAGGTATGGGGCGGTTATTCTGCTCTGCTGTACTCCATGGATCCTCAGAAGTACAGTGCGCACGGCAGCGAGCTGGTGTTTGACATGGATCAGCTGGTAGGCAACAAGAACCAGGCATATTATCCGGTCGGCGGCGGCTGGGGTGCATCCCGTTACAACTGCGCATGGCAGATGTATGCTTTGACTTATGCAAAGTATACCAGCGGACAGGACAAATACAATGAATATGCGCAGGGTCAGATGGACTACCTGCTGGGAAACAATCCGGCAAACCGCAGCTATCTAATCGGCTTTGGCGATTCTTATCCGCAGCATATCCACCACAGAGCAGCAAATCCGGATAAGGGTACTGCGAAATACACTCTGTATGGTACACTGGTCGGCGGTCCGACAGATGCCAACGGTTCTTATGACGATAACACGGACTCTTATTCCTGCACAGAACCGGCGCTGGATTACAATGGCTGCTTTGCACTGGCAATTGCCGGACTGTATGCCGTTTACGGCGGTTCGACAACAGCTGCACAGAGTGCAATTGCATCTGCTTCTGAAATCAACAGCGACTTTGTATTCAGCTATGGCGGCGGCGAGACTCCTCAGCCCGGCACAACCGAGACCACGGAGCAGACCACGACCACAACAGAAGAGACAACAACGACAGCAGAAACTACCACAACAGAGGACACTACCGAGACACCGGATCCGATGGCAGCGTGGGAAAAGGTACCGGATTCTATGATCGTCGGCGAGACCGCTGAGGCATCTGTTACCTATTCCATCATCAGCAACGACTTCGATTGGGCATCCTCTGACCCGGATATTCTGAGCGTAGAAGGAAACGGCAACAAGGCAACGCTGACGGCAAAACAGCCGGGTGTTATTGCGCTGACTGCATCCAACGGCTTTGAAACGCTGCTCAAGGAAATTACCGTATAAAATCTGATGTTTGAACTCAAGACATCTGCCAGCTTTGACAGTGCTGTCCGGCTATCAGGGAAAATGCGCCAATCTCCATGGACACCGCTGGAAGATCGAAGTGACCGTAGGAAAAGAGACCTTACAGGAAGAGGGCAATTACCGGGACATGGTGATCGACTTCGGCGATGTGAAAAAGGCTGTCCGTGACCTGGCAGACAGCTATGACCATGCGCTGATCTATGAAGAGGGTACGCTCCAGCGGGCAACGGTAGAGGCACTTCTGGCGGAGGGATTCCGTCTGATCGCCGTGCCGTTTCGTCCCACTGCGGAACAGTTTTCCAAATGCTTTTTATGAAAAACTGTCCTCCGACGGTCTGCCTGTCCGCCGGGTGGCAGTGTATGAAACACCGGAAAACTGTGCTGTATACGAGGTGTGAGCCATGAATTCGTATGCAGTAGCTGAGAAATTTGTCAGCATCAACGGCGAGGGAAAGCACGCCGGGGAATTGGCAGTGTTCCTGCGGTTTCGTGGCTGTAACCTGGCGTGCGGCTTTTGCGATACAAGTGGGCAAATACTGCCGCAGCTCCGGCAGTGCGGATGACGACCGATGAACTGGTGGCATATGTCCGGGAAACTGGCGTGCGGAATGTGACGCTGACCGGCGGCGAGCCGCTGCTCCAGCCGGGCATTGATGAGTTGATTACGGCGCTGGGTGCGCTGGGCTATCGGGTGGAGATCGAGACGAACGGCAGCGTTTCGCTCCAGCCTTTTGCGTCCCTGTCGTTCCGTCCGTGCTTTACCATGGATTATAAGCTGCCGGGGGAGCGGCATGGAACAGACCATGCTGCCGGAGAATTTTTCCCTGCTGCGCAGCCGGGATGCCGTGAAATTTGTGGCAGGCAGCCGGGCAGATCTGGAACGGGCGCTGGAAATCATCCGGAAATATGGTCTGATCGACCGCTGTACCGTGTTTTTCAGCCCGGTATTCGGCTCGATCGAACCGGCGGAGATCGTGGAATTCCTAAAAAGAACATACGCTGAATGGAGTACGGCTGCAGCTGCAGCTGCATAAGTTTATCTGGGATCCCTTGCAGCGTGGAGTATGAGGAGTAAAAAGCATGGATACAAAAGCAATTGAAACACATATCCGGGGCATTTTAGAAGCGATCGGCGAAGACCCGGATCGGGAAGGTTTGCGGGAGACGCCGCAGCGTGTGGCGAGAATGTACGAGGAGATTTTTGCCGGTGTGCAGTATTCCAATCATGAGATTGCTGAGATGTTCGGAAAAACCTTTGATGCCCCTTCTCCCAGCCAGTCCCAGGCTGCAGTGGTCATGAAAGATATCAGCGTGTTCAGTTATTGTGAGCATCACATGGCGTTGATGTACGATATGAAAGTCAACGTGGCATATGTGCCACGGGGCAGGGTGATCGGTCTGAGCAAAATTGCCCGGATCTGCGACATGGCGTCCAAGCGTCTGCAATTGCAGGAGCGCCTGGGACAGGATATCGCAGAGATTTTGATGGAGGCGGTGGGAACACCGGACGTTGGCGTAGTCATCACCGGCTCGCACAGCTGCATGACGGCTCGTGGCATCCGCAACGTCTCATCTCGAACCACAACGAAAACCTTCTGCGGCGCATTCCAGACGGATCACGCTTTGCAGGAATTACTCTAGGAGGATAGATCATATGAAAGCATTGGTTCTTTTCAGCGGCGGCGTAGACAGTACAACCTGTCTGGGGCTTGCTGTGGATAAGTACGGCGCAGACCAGGTGCTGGCGCTGTCGGTATCTTACGGACAAAAGCATCAGAAAGAGGTAGAGGCTGCCGGAAAAATTGCGGCGCACTACGGCGTAAAGTGGCAGCAGCTGGACCTGTCCGTGATTTTTGCGGACTCCAACTGCTCTCTGCTCAGCGGTTCTACCCAGGAGATTCCCAAGGAGACTTACGCAGAACAGCTCCAGGAGACAAACGGCAGCCCGGTTTCCACCTATGTGCCGTTCCGGAATGGTCTGTTTCTGTCCAGTGCGGCAAGCATTGCCTTGTCTAACGGCTGCGAAGTGATTTATTACGGTGCGCACAGCGATGACGCCGCCGGAAACGCATACCCGGACTGCAGCACTGCATTCAACGATGCCATCAGCCAGGCAATCTATCTGGGCAGCGGCAACCAGCTGCACATTGAGGCGCCTTTTGTCACCTGGACAAAGGCAGACGTTGTGAAAAAAGGGTCTGGAACTGGGCGTACCGTATGAACTGACCTGGAGCTGCTACGAAGGCGGAGACAAGCCCTGCGGCGTCTGCGGCACCTGCCGTGACCGTGCGGCGGCTTTCGCAGCAAACGGTATCCAGGATCCGGCACTGGGAGGTGAATGAAATGGCAGGAAGAAGTAAAGAAGAAACCGGCGATATCACACTGCTGGGCAATCAGAACACCAAGTATTCCAGCGATTATGCCCCGGAGGTGCTGGAGACATTCCCGAATAAGCATCCGGGACGGGATTATTTCGTCAAGTTCAATTGTCCGGAGTTCACCAGTCTCTGCCCCATCACCGGGCAGCCGGATTTTGCGACGCTGTATATCTCCTATGTTCCACGGGAGATCATGGTGGAGAGCAAGTCGCTGAAACTGTATCTGTTCAGTTTCCGGAATCACGGCGATTTCCACGAGGACTGTGTCAACATCATCATGAACGATCTGATTCAGCTGATGGAGCCGGCATATATCGAGGTCTGGGGCAAGTTCCTGCCCCGTGGCGGCATTTCCATTGACCCGTACTGCAACTACGGCAGACCGGGAACCAAGTGGGAACAGGTGGCATGGGACAGACTGACCCATCATGACCTGTTTCCGGAAAAGGTGGATAACCGATAATTCCGCTTTGGAAAAAATAACAACCACGAACAATGGCGTTCGGCGTTACAGGATTTTTCTGTCCTGTCGTACCGGACGCTTTTTGTACTATGCTATTGCGATAAAAAGTTTTTTGGAATTTTGCACAATTTTTTCTTGCAATCCATACGGAAGTATGGTATAATAAAAATGTTTTTTTCTGACACTGTCGGAATATGCAGAAAGAAGGTGCATTTCGCCGCCTTTATCATCCGGCGTTCTGCACACATATCTGCGGAAAAATAATAAAGGAAGTGAACACAAATGGAAACGTTGACAAACGTCATCAAACAAATTGACGCATGGGTGTGGGGCATTCCGCTGATCCTGCTGATCCTGCTGTGCGGCATCTGGCTTACCATTCGTGTCCGTGGATTACAGGTGCGCCGCATTGGTCTCGCCTTGAAGTTCATGGTAAAGAATGAAGAAGAGGGTGAAGGCGAGGTCACCAGCTTCGGCGCACTCTGTACCGCATTGTCTGCCACCATCGGTACCGGCAACATTGTCGGTGTTGCAACTGCGATCGCTGCCGGCGGTCCGGGCGCACTGTTCTGGATGGAAATTGCTGCCCTGTTCGGTATGGCGACCAAGTATGCCGAGGGTTTCCTCGCCATCAAGTATCGTACTGTTGACAAAGAGGGACATTATCTGGGCGGTCCGTTCTACTATATTGAAAATGGTATGGGTTCTCGCTGGAAGTGGCTGGCAAAGCTGTTCGCCCTGTTTGGCGTGCTTGCCGGACTGCTGGGCATCGGTACGATTACCCAGATCAACGGCATTACCTCTGCGGCAAACAACTTCTTTGATGCCAAGAGCGAGCATATCGCATTCACACTGTTTGACACAGACTATACCTGGACGACAGTCATCATGGGGCTGATTATCACGATCTGTGTTGCGCTGGTTGTTATCGGCGGTCTGAAGCGTATCTCTCAGATCTCCCAGGTAGTTGTACCGTTTATGGCAGTGGCATATGTGCTCTGCTGTCTGATTATGATGATTTGCAATGTGACTGTCATTCCCCACGCTGTTGTGGAAATTGTAAAGAGCGCATTCGGTATGGATGCGGTTGCCGGAGGCGCACTGGGTGCTATGATCGTGGCAATGCAGAAGGGTGTTGCAAGAGGTATCTTCTCCAATGAGGCTGCTCTTGGTTGTGCCCCGATCGCAGCTGCCGCAGCCCGTACCAAAGAACCGGTTCGCCAGGGTCTGGTAACCATGACCGGTACTTTTATTGATACCATTGTGATCTGCACCATGACCGGTCTTTCCATCGTCATTTCCGGCGCATGGCAGAACCCGGATCTCCAGGGCGTACAGATCACAGACGCAGCGTTCCAGCACGGTCTGCCGTTCCCGGCACAGGTTTCTTCCTGCATTCTGATGCTCTGCCTGATCTTCTTTGCATTTACCACCATCCTGGGCTGGAGCTATTATTCTGAGCGCTGTCTGACCTACCTGCGTGGCAAGGCAAGCCATACGCTGACACTGGCATTCCGCTGGCTGTACATCGTGGCAGTTTTCATTGGACCGTATCTGACGGTTGAGGCGGTATGGGATACTGCCGATGTCTTTAACGGTCTGATGGCATTCCCGAACGTCATTGCATTGATTGCTTTGTCCGGCGTTGTGGCAATGGATACCAAACAATACTTTGCAGAAAAGCGGCATCAGCTGCGGTAACTGCGGAATCGCATACGAATCTGAAACAGATTACAGGACGGGAGCAAAAACTCCTGTCCTGTTTTTTTTGTGAAAATTCGGTGGAAATGCTGGACAACTGCGCCGGAATATGCTATAATAACAAAAGTATATTTTCGGCAGCATCCGCAGGATTTGCGCAGTGCTGCCTTTCAGAAAAGGGCAGGTGTGTTTTTACAAAAGTGGTAAAACGATTTGTGAAATTATATCGCTGGGTCATGCTGAGCATGGCAGTCTGCATTGCGGTTCTGGCAATTGCAGCCGGCTATACCGTGGGCGTTGTCAGCCAGAATAATGTGATCGCACAGATCGATGTCAACATTGGCTCGATCGAGACGTATCTGGAGAAAAACCACAACGCAACCCAGCTGCTGACAGATGAATTCAAAGAGGATTACTCCGCCAAAACCAGAACCATTGCCATGCTGCTGGCGCAGGACAGTTCGTTCATCACTGATGACCGGACGCTGGAAGAACTGCGTGTCACAGTCAATGCCGATATGATAAGCGTTGCAGATGCAGACGGCAATGTGGTGGCAAGTACCGACCCGTCCGGCGCAGGCACTTCCATCCGTGAGGAGTTTCGGGTCACATCTGGAAGAAGATGTATACACCGATGCGCTGTTCCTGCTGGATTCCGATACGCCTACCATCGTGGCGGCATCGTCGCTGGACGGCGGACACGGCATGGTGCAGATCACATTTTCAGCGGATTCCGTGGTCTCGCTTTTGCAGGATGCAGACCTGGCAAACATTGCGTCCAGTATGCCGCTGTACTCTTCCGGCACTACCGCCATTCTGGAGGCGGACACCATGAAGTATATCAGCTGCACCGATACGGATCTGATCGGACAGACAGCCGATTTTGACAAGAGCAGCATGAAACGCAACAAGGGGCAAGTTTGACGTGAAAGATGCAGACGGCAAGACCAATATGGTACACTATCAGTCCAGCGGCGACTACATCATTATGGCGACAGTACCGTATGCAGATGTTTACCGTGTCCGGAACATCGTTGTCGGATGGGTCATCGGCGGCGGAATCGGCATCCTGGCAGTAACCTGTCTGGCACTCCGGATGGAACTGCTCCGGCAGGATGCGAAAAATGCGAAAAAATAAAGTACAGTATTGCAAAGGTCATCTCCCCGGCGAGGTGGCTTTTGTTTTTGGGAAAGGAATCCGCTATGAAAATTCGTGAAGTACAGGACAGAACCGCACCGCTTATGACGGCGCTTTTGGCAGTCTGGGAAAAAGTCTGTCCGGGCAACGCATACATTTCTCTCTGAGGAAGAGATCGAACACATCAAGACCTATGTTCCCACGGCATTTCACAGCGTGCAGCACCTGCTGACTGCGGAAACGGCATCGGGCGAGCCGGTCGCCTTTATGGGCATCACGGGGAATCGTCTGGAAATGCTGTTTCTTTTGCCGGAAGTAAGGGGACAGGGGCTGGGCAGACAGCTGCTGGAATACGCCATCCGGAATTACGGCGTCGGGGAAGTGACCGTCAACGAACAAAATCCCCAGGCAGTGGGGTTCTATCAGCACCTGGGCTTTGTCATTTACCGAAGGACTTCCCACGACGAAGAGGGCAATCCCTATCCGCTGTTGTATCTGAAATTGCCCCAGGCATGATTGGAAAAGTGATTGTCGATATTGCACATTATGTATTGACATTTCTTGAAATATGATGTATAATATGTTTGTACACCAGAAATGGCAGTACCAATGAAACTTTTATCGTGAGGTGCATGAATTATGGCAAATCGTATTGTATTGAACAACATTTCTTATCATGGAAAAGGTGCGATTCAGGAAATCGTCAACGAAGTAAAAACCAACGGCTATCAGCACTTGTTTGTTGCAACAGACCCGGATCTGCTGAAATTCGGTGTGACGGCAAAGGTGACAGATATTCTGGACAACGCCGGCATTGCATACACGGTTTACTCGAAGATCAAGCCCAATCCCACCATCCAGAATGTGCAGGAGGGTGTAGCGGCTTTTCAGGCGTGCGGAGCGGATGCCATTGTTGCCATCGGCGGCGGCTCTTCTATGGATACCGCAAAGGCGATCGGCATTATCATTACCAATCCGGAATTTGCGGATGTGCGTTCTCTGGAGGGCGTTGCGCCGACGAAGAATCACGCTGTTCCCACCATTGCAGTTCCCACAACAGCCGGCACTGCCGCAGAAGTTACCATCAACTATGTCATTACCGATGTGGAAAAACAGCGGAAGTTCGTCTGTGTGGATACCAACGATATCCCGGCAGTTGCCATTGTTGACCCGGATATGATGTCCTCCATGCCAAAGGGGCTGACTGCCGCAACCGGTATGGATGCGCTGACTCACGCCATCGAGGGCTATACCACAAAGGCAGCCTGGGAAATTCCGGATATGTTCCATATCGAGGCGATCCGTCTGATCTCAGAGAATCTCCGGGATGCAGTGGAAAACAAGCCCAGCGGCAGAGAGGGGCATGGCACTGGCGCAGTACATCGCCGGCATGGGATTCTCCAACGTAGGTCTGGGCATCGACCACTCTATGGCGCATACGCTGAGCGCTCACTATGACACACCGCACGGCGTTGCCTGCGCAATGCTGCTGCCCATTTCCATGGAGTTCAACCGGGACTATACCGGCGAACGCTATCGTGCCATCGCCAAGGCAATGGGCGTAGAGGGAACCGAGACCATGTCCCAGGAGGAATATCGTGACGCAGCCATTGCCGCAGTCCGCAAGCTCTCCAAGGATGTGGGAATTCCGGAGAAAAACGAACGCATTAAGGAAGAGGACCTGGAACAGCTGGCAAAGGATGCTCTGGCAGATGCCTGCTATCCGGGTAATCCCAGAGAGGCAACTCTGGAACAGGTCATTGAGATGTTCCGGATGCTGATGGTCTGATCGTTTGACTGGAAAGGAGATGCCATGAAGAAAGTCGGCATATTGCTTTTTGACAGGAACGCTGCTGCTGTGCAGCTGCGGACAAGCGAAAGAAACTGCGGAAAACAGTGCAGATGTCCCGGAAACCATTCAGACGAATCTGACGGCAAATCCTTATTTTGATATTTTTCTGATCTGACTTATGACGGCACAGAAACGCAGAATATCGCCATTGGATATTCCTTTGAAGATCCGGCAGACAATGACCCTGTTCTGACCTATGACCGCTATCTTTCGGCAGACGGCGAGACGTTCTGTTTTGATGCTGACGGACGGCTTTGCAAGTATGAGAAAGGCGATGCTGATACAGCTGAAAAAAGCAGAAAGCGGTTCGATGACGGCAGCATACACGATGGCGCAGCGCCAACAGCGCAGTCTCGATGTGGCAGAAAGCCTGCTGGCGGAAGATACCCAACTGGAAGTCTCCTCTTTCGGCAGCGAATATCTGGTGACCAACGATGCTGTTACACCGGAAAACGAGGCGCCGTTCTCTGCCATTGTGGATGTGGACAGCAAAGGAGAAAGTGCGTCAGCTCAGTGTCAGCTATAACACGCTGTCTGCGCCTATCGACTATGACTATTTCCAGCAAAAGCTGGATGCGTATATCGAAGAGGCAAAGCAGACCTGGGATATTGTGGACTATACAGTAGAACCACGGTATCAGCAGATCGGCAATAAGATCTACGCCATGTATACGGTGACGTTTACAGAGGCAACAGATGAGCCGGAAGGTGCAAATTTCTGTGAATGCGTCGGCTTTACCCAGAAAATTGAGAGTTAGTTCCGGTTTTTACAATTTTTTTCTTGCCCTGTTGTGGTAAGATAATACTCGAACAAAGGAGTTCAGATGAATCAGACATCTGAACTCCTTTTTTATTTTGTTTGCATGGAATCGTTCCGGTACACACAGGCGTGCGCCGGCGTTCCGGAGGAGGTATTTCAGATGAGCTATCCAGAAGTTGATTTTTTGTATCTGAACGAAGAGGATATGGTTGCAGCCGGTGTCAAGGATATGGCAGGCTGTATTGATGCGATGGAAGAAATGTTCAAGCTGATGAAGGTGGGCGACTATCGCATGGGCGGCGCAAACGGCAATTCCCACGGATGTATGGTCATGTTTCCGCCGTCCTCTCCTTTCCCGGAAATGCCGGTAGACGGACCGGACAGACGCTTTATGGCGATGCCGGCGTATCTGGGCGGTGTGTTCGATATGGCAGGCATGAAGTGGTACGGTTCCAACTGTGCCAACAAGGAAAAGGGTCTGCCCCGTTCCATTCTGATGCTGACGCTGAACGATAAGGATACCGGCGCACCGGTGGCATATATGTCCGCCAATATCCTTTCCGCTTACCGTACCGGCGCAGTTCCGGGCGTGGGATCCAAGCACCTGTCGAAACCGGATTCCAAGGTGGCTGCCATTATCGGACCGGGTGTCATGAGCAAGACGGCGCTTGCAGCGATCATGGCAGTCCGTCCCGGCATTGAGACCATTAAGGTCAAGGGCAGAGGAAAGGCATCCTTGGAAAAGTTCATTGCCCATGTGAAGAAAAGAATATCCCCAGGTGAATGTGTATGCTGTGGATACCATGGAAGAGGCAGTCCGGGATGCGGATATTGTTTCGGCAAGCACCTCAACGCCTACCGGAGACCCTAGCCAGTATCCGTATATCAAGGAGGAGTGGATCAAGCCCGGCGCACTCATCAGTTCTACCGCAGCGCTTCGGTTTGATGATGACTTTATCATCCATCGTGCAAGAACCGTGACAGACAACATCAAGCTGTATGAGGCATGGGAAGAGGAAATGAAGCCCAACGCCTACAATACAGTTCCGATTCCGGCAGTTCACGTGATGGATCTGATTGCAGAGGGCAGGATGAAACCGGAGCAGGTGGATGACCTGGGCGATATCCTGATGGGCAACATTCCGCTGCACCGGAAGGATGACGAGATCATCGTGTACTCCATCGGCGGTATGCCGGTAGAAGATGTGGCTTGGGGTACGATGGTTTACCGCAATGCACTGAAAAAGGGCATCGGCACAAAGCTGAAGCTTTGGGATGTCCCGCAGATGGTATAAATAAGACAGGAGGAGCAGACATGAGAATACAGGAACATCCGATTCTGGGAACATATGAAAAGGGACAGCTGGTTTCCTTTACTTTTGATGGAAAAACACTGGAAGGCTATGCCGGAGAACCCATTGCCATGGCACTGAAAAATGCCGGCGTAATGGTTCACCGCTATACCAGAAAAGAACATAAGCCGAGAGGAATCTTCTGCGCCATCGGGCGCTGTACCGACTGTGTTATGGTCGTCAACGGACAGCCGAATGTGCGGACGTGCATCACGCCGCTGGAAGAGGGCATGGAGATCCGGACACAGTACGGTGTGACAGCAGAACAGCCGGGAGGTGCAGCAAAATGATGAAACGTTATGATATGATCGTGGTCGGCGCAGGACCGGCAGGTTTGTCCGCAGCCATTGAGGCGGCAAAAAAGGTATGCACGTTGTGGTATACGATGAAAATGCAAAGCCCGGCGGACAGCTGTTCAAACAGATCCACAAGTTCTTTGGCTCTAAGGAACACAAGGCGAAGATCCGTGGATTCCATATCGGCGAAGAACTTCTGGCAGAGGCAGCGTCTCTTGGTGTTGAAGTTGTTCTGAATGCCATCGTGATCGGCATTTTCCCGGAAAAGGAAGTTACTGTAAAGGTGGAGGATCATGTGATCCACGTCAAGGGGGGATACCATTCTGATCGCCACCGGCGCAAGCGAAAACATGGTCACATTCCCGGGCTGGACACTGCCGGGCGTCATCGGCGCAGGCGCAGCGCAGACCATGATGAACCTCCACGGCACACTGCCGGGCAAGCGTGCTGATGCTGGGTTCCGGCAACGTAGGTCTGGTGGTCAGCTTTCAGCTGATGCAGGCAGGCTGCGAAGTGGTTGCCGTGGCAGATGCAGCGCCCCGTGTCAGCGGCTACGGCGTCCATGCCGCAAAGGTCGCAAGATGCGGCGTGCCGTTCTATCTGTCGCACACCATCATTTCCGCTGACGGCGAGGATTGCGTAACAGGCGTGACCATCGGAGAAGTGGACAAGAACTGGCAGATCATTCCGGGGACGGAAAAGCACTTTGATGTGGATACCATCTGCCTGGCGGTAGGACTGTCTCCCATGTCCAAGCTTTGCGATATGGCAGGATGTGCCATGGAGGACAATCCGGCAAAGGCAGGATTTGTTCCCACAGTGGATGAATACGGTGAGACCTTTGTTCCCGGCATCTATGCCGCCGGCGATGTTTCCGGCATTGAGGAGGCATCCAGCGCCATGATCGAGGGAAGGATCGCCGGCATTGCCGCAGCGGCAAGACTGGGATTCATCTCAGAGGAGACCTGCAAAGAAGAGACTGCCAAGCAGGAGGCTGCGCTGGCTGGTCTGCGGCAGGGAATGTTTGCACCGGGAATGCGTGGCAAGCAGATCACCGAGACCGAAGAGGGTGTGGAAATCTCGCAAAACCTGTTGAAACATGGCTTTGTGGCAGAGGAAGAGATCGAGCGTTTCCCCTGGTGTGACCCACAGCAGCGGCGTGCATCCGGTCATTGAATGCACCCAGAACATTCCGTGCAATCCATGTCAGGATGCCTGCCCCAAGCACTGCATCGGCATTGGCAGCAACATCACAGCGCTGCCGGCAATCGACCCGGAGAAAAAATGCACTGGCTGCGGAATGTGCGTGGCATCCTGTTCCGGTCAGGCAATCTTCCTGGTCAACGAGGACTGCGGCGACGGCACTGCAGAAGTGACACTGCCGTATGAGTTCCCTGCCCCCTGCCGAAAAAAAGGTGACAAGGGCGTGGCGCTGAACCGAAAGGGCGATAAGGTCTGTGACGCAGAGGTAGTCAATGTGCGGAGCGCAAAGGCGTTCGACCATACCAATCTGCTTACCATGAAAGTGCCGAAAGAATATGCCATGAAAGCAAGATTTTTTCGGGAGGAGGAGACAGCATGAATGACAGAAACCGTGAACTGAAACCGTTTGTTCCCCAGCCGGATGACGATATGATCGTCTGCCGCTGTGAGGAGATCACGAAAGGGGAGATCCGGCGTGCTGTGCATGACGGTATGTTTACCCTCACCGAGATACGCCGCTATCTGCGGACGGGTATGGGACTCTGCCAGGGGCAGACCTGTACAAAACTGGTAAAAGGCATTGTCGCACGGGAACTGGGTGTGCGTCCAAACGAACTCGGACCTGCCACCGGCAGAGCGCCCATGCGTCCTATCGAAATGAAAGTGCTGGCAAGAGATAAGGAGGAGACAAAATGAATGCAGAAGTCATTATCGTTGGCGGCGGCATCATCGGATGCGCTGCGGCATATAACCTTGCAAAAAATGGTGTCTCCGTCCTGGTGCTGGAGGGCAGCGAAAATATCGGAAACGGCGGCTCTACCAGAAACGGCGGCGGCGTTCGCCAGTCCGGCCGTGACCCCAGAGAACTGCCGCTGGTGATGTACTCCATCCAGCACATCTGGCCGCAGCTGTCCGATATGCTGGACACCAACGTGGAGTACTACCAGGAAGGCAACCTTCGTCTGGGCAGCACGCCGCAGCATCAGAAGATCCTGGAAGGTCTGGCAGACCGTGCCGCAGCCTGCGGCGTGGATGTGCGCATGATCTCCGGCGATGAGGCAAGACGCATCAACCCGTATCTGTCCGACGCTGTGACCTGTGCAAGCTGGTGTCCCACGGACGGTCATGCCAATCCCACTATGATGGCAACCGTGGGCTTCATCTCCGGTGATAAGATGGCACGACCGAATCCGGCAATGGGTGACAAGATCATCCTGGCGGCAGGCTATGAGAGCCGTTTCTCCGCATTGATGTTCCCATGCAGCCGGTGCTGCTGGAAACGCTGGTCACCGAGGCAGTCGCTCCGATGTTCTGGCAGATGCTGGGTACTGCCGCAGCTGATTTCTACGGTCACCAGACAGAACATGGCTCGTTCGTCTTTGGTCTGAACTCCGGTCTGGAACCGTATGCAAAACCGGGCAAAGCCCCTCCTCCAGCATCGCAGCATCGGCTGCCTGCCGTGGCATCATGCACTATTTCCCGGATCTGGCAAACATCAAGGTCGTCCGCAGCTGGGCAGGCTGGATGGATGCCTGCGCAGACCATGTGCCGGTTATCAGCACCGTGGACGAAGTGCCGGGGCTGATTCTGGCGTGCGGCTTTACGGGACACGGTTTCGGCATCTCGCCGGCTGTCGGCCTAGTTCTGGCGCAGCTGGCAATGGAGCAGGAAACAGCAGTGGATCTGTCCGCACTGCGGTATGACCGTTTTCAGTAAGAGGTTCTGTTTTTACAATTTTTCAGAGAGAGCATCTGTTATAATAAGAGTGTAGAAAGACAAAGATGTCGAATTTCCTGGAAATTCGGCATCTTTTCTTTTGGGAAAATTTTTTTGAAGTTGTTGGAGGAATTCATTATGAAATTATCCAGAGTTGAGATCATCACCGGCATTTCCAAAATCGAACCGCTGAAAAAGGCGCTGGGAAAGTTCCATATCACCGGTATGACGGTATACCAGGTGCTGGGATGCGGCGTACAGCACGGTACCCAGGAATTTGAGGTGGAGGAGAAGAACAAGGAGATCAGTCTGCTGCCCAAAGAGGTCGTCATGATCGTTCTGCCCACAGAAGAACTGGACGGGCTGCTGGAATTCGTCAAGAAAGAACTGTACACCGGGCATATCGGTGACGGCAAGATCTTCGTCTCGGATGTGACCAATGTCATCCGTGTCCGCACCGGCGAAGAGGGCATTGACGCACTGCTGTACGGTGAAAAATAAGGATTTGTCCCAGAAAAGAGTTGAGAGATTATGCAGGAGAAAAAAACTAGGCTTACCCAGTATTGTGGCAACTGGCGTAGGGGTTGATTATTGCCACCAGCTGTCTGCTCTCCATCGGGCAGGGCGCATCTGCCATCGGACTGCCGTTTATCATCACCATGGCGATTGCCTGTGCATTCAACATTCTGACGGCGTTTTCCATCTGTGAGCTGAACGCACTGATGCCGAATCTGACCGGCGGTATGGCGCAGTATACGCTGGCGTGCTTTTGGACCGTTTGTTTCCATTGTCATTACCGTCGGCGGCTATCTGACCTGTCAGACCATCATGGGCAGTTCTGAGGCGGCAATGTTCGGCAACACACTGAACAGCGTCTTTACCGGCGTTCCCATTCCGGGAGCGGTGTATTCCATTGTGCTGATTCTGATTCTGCTGGGGCTGAACCTGTTCGGCGTGGATATGTTCGCAAAGGTGCAGAATATTGTGGCATACGGACTGATTGGTTCGCTGCTGTTCCTGGGCATCATGGGTGCGCTCAAGCTCGGCACTGGACAAGTGGTGGAACAGCCGGAGGTGCTTTCCTCCAAACCCGGCGATGTGTTCTCTCTCTGCTGGGACTGGCGTTCTTCCTGTTCATCGGCGTAGAGTTCATTGTTCCCATTTCCACCCAGGTCAAGAATCCCCGGAAAAAAGTGCCGCTGGGCATGGTCATCAGTCTGCTTGCAATTCTGGTCATGCAGGTCTTTGTGGTAATTGGTTTCAGCCACTATACACCGTGGGAGGAGCTGAGCGTCAGCACCGTACCTCACATCCTGTACGGCACTCTGCTGTACGGCAAGGTCGGCACCATCTGGATGACAGTCATTTCTCTGCTGGCAGTTGTCAGCACCCTGAACACTGCTATGTTCTCCATTGCGCAGATCTGTTCCGGTATGGCAAAGCTGAAACTGCTGCCCTCTGTGTTTATGCGGAAGAATCAGCGTGGCACACCCTATGTGGGACTGCTGCTGGTAGCGGCAGCTATGATTCTGATTAACGTTACCGGACTTTCCACCAGTGACCAGCTGACGTTCCTGATCCTGACCGGATGTACCTTCTGGATCTTCTCGTATATCATCCTGCACTGCGATGTGCTGATCCTGCGGAAACGTCTGCCGAAGGCACCCCTGTACCTTTAAGCTGCCCTTTGGTCCGGTGATCCCCATGATCGGCATTCTGGGCAACGCCTTTATGATCTACAATATTGACTCCAGCTGGGAGGTCAAGAAACGGATCTATCTGATCTTTGTGATAACGGTAGCGATCCTGTCGGTCTATGCTGTGATTTGGATCAAGTGTGTCATGAAACGCCCCATGTTCAAGGCGTATCAGATCAAGGAAGTCATGGCGATGGAATCCGACCTGTACCAGATCAATCATAATCCGGAGGTGGCGAAGAAACTGCACCTGGATGCAGTTCCGGAGATCGAGAGTATGCCGGCGGATGTCAACACCGGTACTCGTCCGGAATAAGCGCCTGTTGCCTTAGGACAACTTTCCATAAAAAAGCACACACTCCCTGTGAATATTCTGTCGAAAAGGCAGTCTTACGGAAAAAAAGGTTTTTCTGTAAGACTGCCTTTTTTTCATCAGCTGCACTTGAAAAATGCCGGCATCTGTACTATAATATGAGAGAAATCACCGGAAGGAGGGAAGTACTGCATGGAAAAACAGATCTACATGACACCGAAACAGCCGTTTTTCGTGACCTCTTCCCGTTCTTATGAAAAGCTTATTTTGAACCGGTTTGGCATTGTTCACTTTTACCACTGCTTTACCGGTACAGAACCCCGATATGCGATTCCGGATGGATGCGTGGACATGGTGTTCTGCTGTGACCCGAACCATCCTTATGCGGAAATCTGCGGCACAGTTCTTTCGCCCCAGGTGGTGCTTTCCGAGTGCAACACCACCTATTTCGGCGTGCGTTTCCTGCCGGGGTATAATCCGGTTCTGGGCAGTGCGGATATTATGGCGCATCTGGTCAACCACCGCATTCCGCTGGATGATCTGATCCAGGACAGGCGGATGCTGGAGGGTATTTGGGGCGCATCAGATTTCCGGCAACAGATCCGTGTGTTTATGCGTTCCTACATGAACATCTATCGCCGAGTCTGTCCCCAGGAACATCAAAATCTGCTGGTGCTCCACTCTTCCAATTTGATGATCCGCTCCGGCGGCGGGATTTCCGTGGAACAGCTGGCGGAGGATACCGGTTATACGCCCAGATACATTGACAAGTGTTTTCGGAATGAGACCGGACTCAGCCCCAAACAGCTGGCGAAGATCGTCCGGTTTCAAACGGCAGTGTCTGCGCTGAACCAGAACCAGCACACGGGGCGCTCTCTGACCGAGATCGCCGCCGACCTGGGGTATTTTGACCAGTCCCATTTTGTACACGATTTCAAGACATATACCGGGCTGACACCGAAAAAATACCAGATGCTGCTGCGGAACGATGCCTTTGACGAAAAGCTGCGCATTGTGCAGTAAAAAAACGGTTTCTCTTTGGAAAAGGGAAACCGTTTTTGTCGTTTTTATGATTCTGAGGAAATGCTGTGTTCCGGCTGGTACAGGATCACGTTGACCTCGTACCAGTCCTTTTCCGGCACAGTCCAGATTTTTCCATGATAGCGGTCTACAATGTCCTGGACACTTTTCATGCCCAGACCGTGCCGCTTTTTGTCGGGCTTTCTGGTACCGCTTTCATCCGGCAGGATGTTGTCATAGCGGTTGCGTATGTTCAGCTGCAATGCGCCGAACTTTACCCGCATTTTCAGAATGATATGCCGCTGTTCCTTCGGAAAGACCTTTTCAGTCGCCTCTGCGGCGTTGTCCAGCAGATTTCCCAGCAGCACAGTCAAATCAAACGGCGCATAGGGCAGTTCTTCCGGGAGACGAATGTCAATGTCCAGGTTGGTATCATCCAGCTGCAGCGGCATGAGTTTGTAGTTCAGAATGCTGTTGATCTGCTCGTGCTGTGTGTACGTGGTACTGCGTGCCAGGTCTAAGTGATATTCCGTGTCGCTGATGTAGCTGCGCAGTCCGTCGATGTCGTTGGTGTCCAGATAGTGCTGCATCTGAAACAGGTGGTTCTTGATGTCGTGCCGCAGAAACCGCAGCCGCATCTGAGACTGCTGTACCGCTTTGATCTGTTCCTGGTATGTTTTGTTCTGCTGTTCGATCAGATGAACGGTGTGCTGTTTTTTTCATCAGACCGATCAGATGGTCGTACAGAGAGAAAAAAACGCTGATATTCAAAAAAAGCAGCAGGATGATGGCTGCGATGAGCGAGCGCCAGGAGAGCGTCCGGGCAATGTAGTGCGCCAGAAAGATACTGCCCAGGGGAATAAAGAGAATGTTGATAACGTAAAATATACCCAGCCTGGGGACAACTTCTTTCCGGTACAGCTTGAAATGTGCGGCAATGCGTGCCACGATCAGCAGCAGAAGCGCTGCCGCAAATCCGCTGGTAAAGAACAGGGTATAGTCAAACCAGATGGAGACTGTGGCGCAGAGAATGTCGATCGCCATGCTGACGATATAGATGGAAAAAACGCTGAGGATGCGGTGTGACCAGGTAGTGGGATAAAACAAGGTGATGCAGAAAAACGGAATCAGATTGCTCAGAACATTCCATATGATGCTGTGGAAATAGACAAAGCAAAAGCTGTTGATCTGGAAATAGAGAAAATACAGGATAAACTCCAGCAGCTTTCGGTTGGGCTTTTTCTGAAAGAGCAGCTGTGAAAACTGATAGACAGCATAGATATGAAATATGTTCGCAATAATGGTGATGTAATGTGCCATAGGCTTTAGTGCTGCATCAGCCACTTTTCAACCAGCGGCTGATAAGTCCGGCTGATGGGGAGCTGTTCGCCTGCCTTTCCCTGCAAGTATACCGTGTTTGCGGAAATGTGGTCGATATAGTCCGGGTTGACGACGTAGGATTTGTGAATAGGGACAAAGTGCGCAAAACATGGCTTTTTTGTACCTCGCTGAGCTTTCCGTAAAAGCTGATGGTGGTCTCATTGGTTTGCAGATAGATCTTTCTGCCGCAGCTGTTCAGATACCGGATCTTTGAGACCTGGACGTGTACCGGCGAGTTGTTGCAGGTAAATTCGAATACACGCCATGAGATGTCCCGATAATATAGTGCATCGTCCAGTGCGTTTGAGATCTTCTCATAAGTCACCGGCTTTTGCACCAATGCTGCCGGTCGGTTCGGAATGGTGTGGATGGCATAATTTTCAAAAGAGGTCACGTAGATAATGTCAAAATAATTATGTCCCAGCCGATTGCGCAGATGTGCGCCCAGTGCGATGCCGTTATCGCATCGCTCCCGTGTTGTGTCAAATAAGCTGAAATGCTTTACCGGTTCTGTTCCGCCGGAAAAGTCGATATCCATAAAAACAAGGTCATAGCGTTTTTGGGTGAAGTCGGTATTGTAAAGCGTGGCGCAGTCCGTATAAATGTCCGGGTCATCTATGTCGATGTCCTTTTGGGTGCTGTACTGCATCAGGCATTCCTGGATCTGCTGGCAAATATACCGGTCATCATCTGCAATCGCCGTCTTTAGGGGGAATCATGTGACGTTGAACCTCCGTTTCTTTTTTTTGGCGTCTGCTCTCTGCCGGAAGGACATCCGGCTCTGAAACAAACCCGTTTCGGCAAAGCTGGGTTGCCGCTGGAACTTCATATGAGTTGGAAAATATCCCTACTAAATTGATAGATATTTCATAAAATTATTTTCTACAAGAAATGTTTGAACTACATGAAGTTTACTATTATTATACCATGACGTATTGAAAATTGCAATAGAAATTCATGTTTTTCCATTGCAGAAGGCTCGATTCGACAGGATTCACAAAATTCGCAAAATATTCCAGCGCAAAAACGATGTGTCAACGCAGAAAAATCGAAAAAAGATGACAGTTATGCAGGGCGGTTAGCCGATTTGACATTTGCATTCGAATGTGCTATAATAGGCAGAATGTTTGCAGAAAGAAATCTGATTCCGTGGAAATGGGGGAGCGGTCGTGTTGGAACGTTTTTTGCGGCGGTTTGTGCCGAATTATGAAAGTGTCGAGGACCCGGCGGTGCGGAAAGCTTATGGGACATTCAGCAGCGTGGTGGGGATCTGCTGCAATGTGGTGTTGTTCCTGCTGAAATATGTGATGGGTTCGCTTTCCCACCCATCGCCATTGTATCGGATGCGTTCAACAACCTGTCGGACTGTGCCAGTTGTCTGATTACCATGTTTGGGTATAAGCTGGCGGCAAAGCCGGCGGACAAGGGACATCCGTTCGGACATGGGCGCATGGAATATCTGACCTCGCTGGTGATCGCCGTCATGATCGCCCTGATGGGCTTTGAACTGCTGCGGAATTCCGTGGAAAAGATCATCCATCCGGATGCGGTGCAGTTTCGCTGGCTGACCCTGGGCGCATTGGTGCTTTCCATTGGGGGTGAAGTTGTGGATGGCATGGTTCAACACCCGGCTGGGGAAAAAGATACGCTCTTCGGTGATGATCGCCACGGCGAAGGACAGCCGCAGCGACGTGGCAGCCACGGCGGCAACCATTCTGGCACTGCTGCTCTCTCTGGTGACAACGCTTCCGGTGGACGGTATCATGGGTACGGCGGTCTCGCTGTTTATTTTGAAAACGGCATTCGATATCATACGTGATACGGTGGGAGATCTGCTGGGGCGACCGGCAGATGCCGAGACGGTGCAGCAGCTGAAAACGCTGGTGCTGTCACATGATAAGATCGAGGGTATCCATGATCTGATCCTGCACAATTACGGCCCTGGACGCACCATCGGCAGCTGCCATGTAGAGGTGCGCAGCGACTCCAATTTTGTGGCCCAGCGGATGCTCCGGGGGGTGATGTTATTCCGCAGCACCAGATCCAGTTCAAACTCCCCGTCCCGCATCCGGGCGATGGGGGTAAAGTTCCTGAATGCTTTGTTCGATCATCAGTGTTCCCTCCTGTTATGCAAGATACAGTTCCTTGACAGCCGCTTCGCCGCTGCCCTGGAAGAACAGATACAGCGGATGCTTGCCGTCAGCGATTTGCAGGGCGGTTCTGACCTCGCTCCATGTCTCCGCCGGCGTTACCGGAATTTCAGCTACGATATTTTTGCAGCCGATGTCATCCGATACCACGAACTTACCGCTGCACGTGCCACGGTACTGAATGCCGATCTCCTTTGCGCCGGAAAACTGGAAATACTTGTAGCCCAGCATGGTGCCGTCTTGGATCTCGCCCACAAAGCGATCCTCGCCGCAGTTTGTCACGTTTGGGAAACTATCGGTGTAGATCTTGTTGGAACCGTGGGGCATATGACCGTTGGTGATGTTGCAGGCGATCACTGCCGGATAAGTTCCCTTTCCCTCCAGCGGCTTGCCGTTGAGACCGCAGGAGGTTATCTCTACCTGGGGGATGCTGCCGTCCGGCAGAATGGTGATGGGTTCTGCACACGCCTGGCGGCTGTAGTCGGATTTGTGAGTCAGACGGTGATAGAAAACGTACCACTGACCATTGATGTTTTCGATGCTGCCGTGGGTCGTTCCGGTCATGTTCAGGCGGTCTTTTTCCGCTCTGCCCTGGTATCCCACATCGCCGTTGGAAACGATCGTGCCGCCAAAGACAAAGTCACGGTCGGGATAGTCGCTGGTGGCATAGCACAGCTCGTGGTTCTGCCAGGAGGAATAGATGAAGTAATACTTTTCGCCTATCTTGCGGATAGAGCTTGCCTCAAAAGAACGGATGCGCCGCAAAGCTGGTGCCGGTGACATCTGCCGGGATAATGTGTCTCGGCTCGCTGGTGACAGTCATCATGTCGTCGCCTACGGTAACTGTGCAGGGTCCCATCACACTGCCCTCGGTGTCCAGAACTTCGTTGCGGCTCTTGTGATAGCGCTGCATAACGGTCTGGATCAGATCTTCCTTGTTCCGGAAATCCTTGTCCAGCTGTTCGTCCGACCATGTGCCGTAGTAGATGCGGATGGTGCCGTTGTCGTTGATAACGCCCGGGTCAAAGCAGACATACTTCAGCATAGGGCTGCCGTCCGGATAGCGGACGAAACCCAGATAGCGGAACGGACCAGCCGGAGAGTCACTGACAGCCACGCTGATCGGACCGTTGTAGCCGCCGAAGCCGGCTCTGCCGGACATACAATAATAAAGGTAGAATCTGCCGTCGTTGCCCTGTACCACATCCGGGGCATACATGAATTTGCGGTCTGTGGGGTATGCCGGATCCTGGTCGGCACGATAGATCGTACCCTCACAGCGCCAGTCGGAAAGGTCGGTCACCGGTGCAGAATATGTGGTGTAGTCCAGCATACAGAAGGTCTCGCCGCCTTCTTTGTCGTGTGAGCCATAGATGTATACACGGTCGCCGAATACGTGCGGCTCACCGTCCGGAATACATTCATACAGGGGAAGATACGGGTTGTAAACTTGTTGTTTCATAAGCGTTCCTTTCTATCGCCGACCTGCATCAGAACCTGTGCAGAATCATATTTGTTTGCTTAAGAGTCTGTTTCGTATCTTTTTTTTGGAACGTCTTTTCGGCAGATTTTGCCGCTGACTGCGTCAAAAATCCTTGCCATACGATAGTATGCCTGCGGATTTTTCCTTGTCACCGACAAAATCATGCTCGAAAATCCGCACATAAAAAATACGAACCAAACTCTAAGTTCATTATAGGGTATTTTACAACATCTGTCAATAGCGTTTTTCCTTAAAAAAGTAAGGGAACGTTTCATAAATATGGTGCGTTTGCCGGAGAATGTGAAATCGTTTCACCATTGCGAAGCAATCGTTCAATTGTCGAAAATTCGACAAGCAGTTTTATTGTATTTGAAAAACTGCCGTGGTATAATAAAACTATGAAATCGAAGAAATCGAAAAAACAGATACCAGAGGAGGGAATCTGAAATGGATTTTACTGCACATATCCGGGAATCGGATGGCATGGAACAGTCCGTCACCGAACACTGCCGAAATGTGGCGGCGCTGGCGGAATCATACGGGGAATCCGTGGGGCTGGGAAAGCTGGCAAGACTACAGGGAATCTTTCACGATGCCGGAAAGCTGAACCGGGATTTCTATGCGTACATCCACGGAGACAGCCGCTTTCATCGTGGTGAGATCGACCACTGCTATGCCGGGGCAAAGTATCTCTGCGCCTTTTCAGACCGGCACTTTCCGGATCAGGAGATGCCGTACCGCACCTCCCGTCTGATCGCTCGGACGATTCTGTCACACCACGGACTCCACGACTGGCTGACGGAGAGCGGAGACGACTACTTCCGAATCCGCAACGCCAAGGTGGAACGCTATGAGGAGATCGAGCCGAATCTGGATGCGATGCTTGCGGAAATGGGATATTCGGAAGCATCACTGAAAGCACTGCTGGAGGATGCCAGTGAAGAGTTTGCGGCAGTGTACCGCAGGATCAAGGAACTGCGCAGTGAAAACCGCAAGGCGTTTGATGCAGGAAACAAAGCGGAAAAGCAGAACCGCAGGACAGAATTCACGTTTTATCTGGGGATGTTGGAACGCCTTTTGCAGTCGATTCTGATGGATGCCGACTGTGTGGACACCGCTGACTTCATGAATGATTGTCAGACGGAAAAGCATTATGATGCGGCGCAGGTCTGGGAACGGATGGAGCTGGCGATGCAGCGAAAGCTGGACGGATTTTCCGGCAGGACGGATGCGATTTCCCGACAGCGGCAGGATATTTCCCGGCGCTGTGCAGAATTTGCGGCGCATCCGGTGGGAATCTGCCGTCTGATCGTTCCCACCGGCGGCGGAAAAACCCTGTCATCTCTGCGATTTGCCATTCGCTATGCAATGCGTCCGGAAAACGGCATCGAGAAAATCGTGTACACAGCGCCGTTTATGTCCATTCTCGAACAGAACAGCCAGGATTTCCGGGAAATTTCCGGGGCGGAGAATTTTCTGGAGCATCACTCCAACGTGGTCTTTGATGACAGCGAGGAAGGGGAAGAGGAACTGCGCAAGTATGAGCTGCGCACGGAAAAATGGGATGTGCCGGTTCTTGCCACGACGCAGGTGCAGTTTTTGCAGGCACTGTTTGACGGCAAGAACACTTCGGTGCGCCGGATGCACCGGCTTTGCCGTGCGGTGCTGCTCATCGACGAGGTGCAGTCCGTTCCGCTGAAATGTACCTATCTGTTCAACCTGGCGATGAACTTTCTGTCCCGTATCTGCGGCTGTGCAGTGGTGCTTTGTTCGGCGACACAACCACTGCTGGAAAAGCAGAAATATCCCATTTTGCTGGATGCACAGGAGAGCATGACCGGAGACTATCATGAGGACTTTTCTGTATTTCAGCGGACGAAACTGGAATATCTCACGGACAGCTATGACAATGCACAGGCGGCGAATTTCTGCTGCGAACAGTTCAAGGTGCATCGCAGTGTTCTCATGGTTGTCAATACCCGGAAAACCGCAGCTGACCTGTACCGCCGTCTCAAAGAACGGGTGGAGGACGGAGAAGAGAATGTCCATCTGATTCACCTCAGCACCAATATGTGTCCGGCACACCGGGAGAACGCCATCCGGGAAATGCGGAAGTATTTGCAGGACAGGGGAAAGCGTCATCTGTGTGACTACCCAGCTGATTGAGGCAGGGGTGGACATTTCCTTTGGCTGCGTGGTGCGTTCTAAGGCTGGATTATCCAATGCGGCGCAGGCGGCAGGACGGTGCAACCGGCACGGGGAAATGAGAAAGATCTGTCCGGTGTATCTGATGAAACTGACAGAGGAAAACATTGACCGGCTGAAGGAAATCGTCTCTGCGCAGAATGTGACCAGCGCTGTCTGGGATTCTCTCTGTATGCAGCAGAAAGAGAAGGAGACTGATCTGCTGTCCGTGGAGACCCTGTCCCAGTATTTCCAGAAACTCTACCAGGAGAATCAAAAGGAACTGTCCTTTCCGCAGTCCGAAAACGACCAGGATCTGCTGAAACTGCTTTCCACCGACAGCAAACGGGCAGAACTGGGAAAAGGAAACCGCTCCAAATATGACAAGTTTTCCCTACAGGCGTTTGCCACAGCTGGAAAAGCGTTTCATGTAATTGAGGATGCCGGAGAAAGCGTGATTGTGCCGTATGATGAAGATGCCGGGCAGATGATCCGGGATCTGAACGGCGACCTGGAATTCGGACAGATGCAGAAACTGCTGCGGTCGGTGCAAAGTATACGGTTTCAGTTTACGCCGGGGACAAACGGAAACTGGCAGAGGCAGGCGCACTCTGTACGCTGCATTGCGGAGCGCTGGCACTGGAAGAGAACTTCTATGACAAGACAGCGCTGGGACTGCTGACAGAGGGACAGGAACGTCCGTTTTTGGATTTATGATGTACAGAAAATATTGGAATTTTTGTCGAATATTGTCGAATCGACTATAAACCATCTAAAATTGTTGACGATTATGTAAAGATGTGATATAATTGAATTGTAATTCCGGAAAAATACCCTGGTGTGCTTTTCCGGAACAAATTGCGGAAAGGAGGCTGCAGTATGAGTCAGACGATTCATAGAAATACCATTGAGTTTGAAGTGTGCGGAGACTACGCACTGTTTTCCGATGTGCTGACGAGACCGTCCGGCGAGAAGTGTACCTATGATATCCCGACCTATGAGGCAATCAAAGGGATCGTACACAGCATTTACTTTAAGCCGACCATTTTGTGGAAGGTGGATGCGGTTCGCATTATGAATCCCATCCGAACGGAGCGGAAAGGAATGCGTCCCTTAAAGATGAACGGTGAAAACGACCTGGCGTATTACACATATCTGCGCAATGTCTGTTACCAGGTGCGTGCGCACTTTGAGTGGAACGAAAACCATCCGGAACTGGCGTGCGACCGCAATGAGAACAAGCATCACAACATTGCAAAGCGCATGGTTGCCCGTGGCGGCAGACGGGATATTTTTCTCGGCACAAGAGAATGCCAGGGCTATGTGAAACCCTGCGTGTTCGGCGAGGGAGAAGGATACTATGACAACAGCGGCGAAATGCCGTACAGTCTGATGTACCACGGCATTACGTATGCAGACGAGGCAGAGCTGCCGGAGGACAAGGGAAAAATGACGGTTCGCTTTTTGGAAACCGGTGATCCAGGACGGGGTGATCCAGTTCCTGCCTCCGGCAGAATGTACCATCAAGCGGCATATCAAGAAAATGTCTGTGAAGAAGTTTGGAAAGGAACAGGGCAACTTTAGCGGACTGGAAGAATTCACGGGAGGTGAAACAGATGAGCTGGACGAATGAACTGTACCAGGTGTATGAGAACTTTCACGACCAGACGGAATTTCCGGTTTCCATGGTGCCGATCTACCATTCGTCCACCAAGGTGCAGATCGAGATCTCCATTCGTGAGGACGGCGAGTTTTCTTCTGCCAGACGGCTGACAAAAGAGGAAGAGCTGACGGTTCTCCCGGTTACGGAGGATTCCGGTGCGAGAAGCAGCGGCATTGCGCCCATGCCCTTTACGGAAAAGCTAATCTATCTGGCTGCGGATTATGCCAAATATGTGGATGCAAAGCGTGCGGAAGAGTGCCACAAGGCGTATATGGAACAGCTGAAAGACTGGGATGAGAGCGACTGCACCCACCCGGCAGTTCACGCCCTTTGCTGTACTTGCAGAAAGGCAGCGTCATGCAGGATCTGATCCACGCTGTGGGCAGCGATGGGAAAAGTGTGCTGAAATGGGATGAGTCCTCCGGAGAACTGGGAAAGGACAGCATCAACGGCGTGGACCAGGGGAAAGCCTTTGTGCGGTTTCGCATCCATTATACGGATATGCTGCGCAACAGTGAGACCTGGAACGACACAGAATTGCAGGATGCCTTTATCCGGCTGCGCCGGGAACAGATGCAGGATATGCCGAAACGGCTGTGCTATGCCACCGGTGAGGATGCGATCATTACCTACAAGCACCCCTCAAAAATCGTGCTTTCCTCGGCAAATGCCCGGCTGATCTCTGCCAACGATGACAGCGGCTTTACCTACCGTGGACGGTTCAGCAATAAGGAAGAGGCATTCGCCATCGGCTATGAGTATTCGCAGAAGGTCCACAATGCACTGAAATGGCTGATCGCTTTGCAGCCTAAAAATCCTTTTTGCGACCTTTCTCTGGTAATCTGGTCCAGCACCATGCAGGAGCTGCCGTCCATTTACAAGAACGCATTGCAGCTGGCGGACAAGCAGGACGAAGATGAGGACGAGGACGAAGAAGAGCCGCCCACCATCGGTACGGCATATGCCGATATGGTTCACCAGATGATCTACGGATATCGGGACAAAATGGAGATTCCGGATAAGGTCATGGTGCTGGGTTTGGAGGCATCGACGGAGGGTCGTGTTTCGATACCGATGTATGCAGAACTGAAAGGTTCACAGTTCTGGAAAATCTGGAATACTGGCATCTTTCCACAGGGTGGAAAAGCTATTATTCCAAGGCGAAGGGTTATCTGGTGAACTCGGTCTCGCTGTATGATGTCATTCTGTGCGCACACGGGGTGGAGCAGAACGGAAAGCTCACCTGTAAATCGAAACTGTTCGGCAGCGAGATGCTGCGGCTGCTGCCGTGTATCATTTACGGTAAGCACATTCCGTCAGAACTGGTGCAGAATCTGGCACAGCGTGCATCGGCACCGCTTGCCTTTGATCCCAAATTCTATAATCACAATCGGGTGCTGAAAACAGCCTGTGCATTGATACGGAAACAGAAACTGGAAGAACATCCGGAACGATTGGAAGGAGCGAATGACGTGGATAAGTTGTTAGACCTCGACAAGACGTATACAGACAGAAGCTATCTGTTCGGACGGCTGCTGGCAGTTGCGGACAAGCTGGAACGGGATACATTTGATGCGGGAGAAGATCGGGTGACCAATGCCAAGCGGCTTTGGAATATGTTCTCCGTTCGTCCCTACTATACCTGGGGAATCCTTCGGGGACGGCTGATGCCCTATATCAACAAGCTGGGAAAAAAAGGCAGACCGCTATCAGATCGAGATGCAGGAGATCAGCAGCATGATGTCTCCCGAAGTGTTCTCCAGCACGGCACGCCTGTCTTCCCTGTATCTGCTGGGATACGATCACGAGATGAAGTATCTGTTTACCAAGAAGGAAAAACTTTCAAACAATGAAACCGCTAAAAACGGAAACGAGGAGGAATAACTCATGAGTGTACTGGAACATAAGATTGACTTCGCAGTGCTGGTCACTGCCGCAAACGCAAACCCCAACGGCGATCCGCTGAACGGAAACCGTCCCAGAGAAAATTATGACAGCTGCGGCGAAATTTCGGATGTGTGCATCAAGCGGAAGATCCGGAACAGACTGCAGGACATGGGCGAGAATGTGTATGTGCAGTCGAAAGACCATGCCCGTACCGATGACTTTACCAATCTGAGCGACCGTGCCACGAAAAATGAACATCTTAGCCAGCTTGTCAAGGGTAAGGATACCGACCAGGATGCCTTTGCAAAAGCTGCCTGCGAGGAGTGGATCGATGTGCGCAGCTTTGGACAGGTTTTTGCAATCAAAGGCGGTATCTCTGTTGGCGTGCGTGGACCGGTTTCGATTCACCAGGCAGTCAGCGTTTCCCCGGTGAATATCGTAAGCCTGCAAATCACCAAGTGCGTCAACGGCGAAAGCGGCAAAAATGCCAAGTCCTCGGATACCATGGGCATGAAGCATATGGTGGAGTTCGGACTTTATGTAATCAAGGGCAGCATCAACTGTCAGCTGGCAGAGAAAACCGGCTTTACCGAAGAAGATGCGGAGAAAATCAAAGAGGCGCTGAAAACGCTGTTCGAGAATGACAGCTCTGCGGCACGTCCGGACGGCAGCATGGAAGTCTGCCGGCTGTACTGGTGGAGTACACTTCTGCCAAGGTACACCGTTCGCTGAAAATCAAAAGCAAAAGAAGGCGTGGAAAATCCCAAGTCTGTGGATGATTATGACATCACACTGGAAACACTGGACGGCTTGACACCGGAAGTGATCGATTTGGTATAAGCTGCAATGGAATATCGGGAAGAGGAATATATACAGCTTTCCGGCATCCAGCATTTTGTGTTTTGCCGGCGGCAGTGGGCGCTGGCGTATCTGGAACAGCAATGGGTGGAAAATGAACGCACCGCAGACGGCAGGATCATGCACCGTAATGTACATGACAGCTCGTTTCGGGAAAAGCGTGGCGATCTGCTGATCGTCAGAGGAATGAAATATCATCTGCCCGTCTGGGGCTGAGCGGAGAAGTGCGATGCGGTAGAATTCCGGCGCTCTCCGAAAGGCGTTCCCATTTTCGGACAAGAGGGTACTTATACAGTAACACCTGTGGAGTACAAACGTGGCAAACCCAAGGAAGACGAATGCGATATTGCACAGCTCACAGCACAGGCAATGTGCCTGGAAGAGATGTTGTGCTGCGACATACCGGTCGGATTTCTGTATTATGGGGAAACACGGCATCGTACCAGGGTGGAGTTTACGCCGGAACTGCGGAAACGAGTGGCAGATACTGCCGAAGAGATGCACCAGCTTTGCCGGAAAAGGCATACGCCAAAGGGAAAGCGGACGAAAGCCTGCAATGCCTGTTCTTTGAAGGATATCTGTCTGCCGGTGCTTTGCGGAAAGAAAACCGCAGGCGGTTATTTGCAGAAAATGCTGGGAACAATGGAGTAAAAATGCCATGAAGAAGTTGCTAAACACCATTTATGTGACAAATCCGGACAGTTATCTCTCACTGGATGGGGATAATCTGGTTGTCATGCGGGAGGAAAAGAAAGTACGGATGCCGCTGCACAATGTCGAGCGCATCATGACCTTTGGCTATACCGGTGCAAGCCCGGCGCTGATGGGCAAATGCGCAAAGGATGGAAGAGAGCTGGTCTTTATGACAAGCTCCGGAAAATTCCTGGCACGGGTCGAGGGCGCTGTCAGCGGCAATGTTTTACTGCGGCGGCAGCAGTATCGGGTGGCAGATGATGCAGACGCCAGCCTTTCGATCGCACGGAATATGATTGTCGGAAAGCTGTTCAACAGCCGCTGGGTGCTGGAACGCATGATACGGGACCATGCACCGAGGATTGATGCAGAAACGTTTCGGCAGAAGTCTCAGTTTTTGCAGCAGTCTATTTCCAAGGCGGCAGAGGCAGATTTAGCGGACACGCTCCGTGGCATAGAGGGCGAGGCGGCGTCGGTATACTTTTCCGTTTTTGACGACATGATTCTAAAGGAAAAGGCAGCGTTTGCATTTCACGGCAGAAACAAGCGGCCTTCGCTGGATCGGGTCAATGCAATGCTGAATTTTGCCTATTCGCTGATGACGGGAATGTGTTCTGCGGCGCTGGAGTCCGTGGGGTTGGATCCCTATGTGGGCGTACTGCACACAGACCGTCCGGGTCGACCGTCTCTTTCTTTGGATCTGGTCGAGGAATTTCGTGCGCTCTGCTGTGACCGCTTTGTTCTGACGCTCATTAACCGTGGCATGATCCATGCAGAGGATTTCGATGTCCAGGAGGACGGCGCTGTTTCGCTGACGGAGGACGGACGGCGTACATTCCTGCGGGCATGGCAAAAGCGCAAGGATGATATGATTCAGCATCCGTTTCTGGAAGAAAAAAGTGGAATGGGGCTTGCTGCCCTATGTGCAGGCACTTTTGCTTGCACGCTATCTCCGGGCGATTTGGATGCGTATCCGCCGTTTTTGTGGAAGTGAGAGCGTATGCTGGTAGTTGTAGCGTATGATGTAAATACAGAGACCAAAGAGGGCAGAAAGCGCCTGCGCCACGTGGCGAAGATCTGTACCAACGTGGGCATTCGGGTGCAGAATTCTGTCTTTGAGTGTCATGTTGATGCGGCAGAATGCAAGGTACTCAAGCATCGGCTGGAACAGGCGATTGATACAGAAAGGGACAGCCTGCGGTTTTATTACCTGGGAAATCGTTATCAGTCGAAGGTGGAACATATCGGTGCAAAGGAAACCATAGACATGGAAGAGCCGCTGATTCTGTGAGAGAAATTTAAGGGAAAAGTGTCGGTGCGAATCATAGGCGCACAGAAAGATGCTGAAGGTTTCGCACCAAATTTTTTCTCCTTTTTCGAAAAAAAACCATTTTTTCGGGTGCAGAATGTAGTCTTTTGCATCCTTTTTTGCAGGATTGTACAAGGATAGGCGAAATGAAAAACGCTTTCCTGTGCAGTTTTGCTGTCTCCCTCCATGCGGAGGGAGTGGATTGAAATGATGTTCCCACTTCTCTGGCTACACTGGAAAAGGTCTCCCTCCATGCGGAGGGAGTGGATTGAAATATATAAAAAGATCTTTATATA
>VOFI01002483.1_pt1 | contig 37229 bp, 46 predicted proteins | sample 5384131 | NCBI WGS metagenome assembly VOFI01 (sample SAMN12384728, study PRJNA508395) | human gut metagenome | isolation source: healthy gut H | host: Homo sapiens | reverse complement strand
TTTGTTTCGGTTCTATTCATCGAACATGAATCTGCTTCTTGCTTATCTTTGCTGCATGATTACTAATTTTTTATTGAACCATATCATGAAGAACATGAAAAAACTGACTTTTAAGTTAGCTTGCTTTTTCTCTCTCTTTTAGTGAGTAGTGTGGCAATGGCCGAAAGTATTACTTCTCCCAACGGACTCTTGAAACTGAATGTATCTGTGAATGAGAAGGGGGAACCTGTGTATGAACTTTCTTATAAAGGTAAAGAAGTGATTAAACCTTCTAAACTGGGTCTTGAACTGAAAGACGATCCGGGGTTGATGGACGGTTTTACGTTGTCTGATGCCAAAACTTCTTCTTTTGACGAGACTTGGGAGCCTGTTTGGGGCGAGGTTAAGCAAATTCGCAATAATTATAATGAACTTGCGATTACTTTAGACCAGAAAGCTCAGGATCGCAAAATGGTGATTCGTTTTCGTCTGTATAATGACGGACTCGGATTTCGCTACGAATTTCCACAACAAAAGAATCTGAATTATTTTGTAATTAAAGAGGAACATTCTCAATTTGCTATGGCCGGTGATCATACTGCTTTCTGGATACCGGGAGATTATGATACGCAGGAATATGATTATACTCGGTCGAAACTTTCTGAAATACGCGGCTTAATGAAGACGGCTGTCACTCCCAATGCTTCTCAAACTCCTTTTCTCCTACCGGTGTACAGACTGCTTTGCAGATGAAAACAGACGACGGGTTGTATATCAATCTGCACGAAGCTGCTTTGGTGGATTATTCTTGCATGCATCTCAATCTGGACGATAAGAATTTTGTTTTCGAATCGTGGTTGACTCCTGATGCCCAAGGGACCAAAGGATATATGCAAACTCCTTGCCACTCTCCATGGCGTACGGTTATGGTTAGTGATGATGCGCGTGATATTCTTGCTTCTAAATTAACATTAAATCTGAACGAACCTTGCAAACTGGAGGATACTTCCTGGATTAAGCCTGTAAAATACGTAGGTGTATGGTGGGAAATGATTACCGGAAAGAGTACTTGGGCTTATACGGATGATGTTTATTCAGTGAAGTTGGGCGAAACCGATTATACTAAAACTAAGCCTAATGGTCGTCATGGTGCCAATAATGAGAACGTGAAACGTTATATTGATTTTGCTGCCGAACACGGTTTTGGTCAGGTGCTGGTCGAGGGCTGGAATGAAGGCTGGGAAGATTGGTTCGGCAAGTCAAAAGACTATGTGTTCGACTTCGTTACTCCGTATCCTGATTTTGATGTGAAAATGTTGAATGAGTATGCTAGAAGTAAAGGAGTGAAGCTGATGATGCATCATGAGACTTCTGCATCTGTGCGTAACTATGAACGTCATATGGATGAAGCTTATCAATTTATGGAAGATAACGGTTACAATGCGGTGAAGAGTGGATATGTTGGCAATATCATCCCACGTGGTGAACACCACTACGGTCAATGGCTGAATAATCATTATCTGTATGCGGTGAAGAAAGCTGCGGATCATAAAATTATGGTGAATGCACACGAGGCTGTTCGCCCTACTGGATTGTGCCGTACATATCCGAATCTGATTGGTAATGAATCTGCCCGTGGTACAGAATATGAAGCCTTCGGAGGCAATAAGCCTTTCCATACTACGTTGCTTCCATTTACGCGTCTGATAGGTGGTCCGATGGATTATACTCCGGGTATTTTCGATACTCAACTCTCTTTCCTGAGTGGTGAGCATAGTTTTGTACATACTACTTTGGCCAAACAGTTGGCTTTGTATGTCACTCTTTATAGCCCATTACAGATGGCTGCCGATCTTCCGGAGAGTTATGAACGCTATATGGATGCCTTTCAGTTTATTAAAGATGTAGCAGTAGACTGGGATGAAAGTAAGTATATTGAAGCAGAACCGGGAGAGTACATCACTGTGGCCCGTAAAGCTAAAAACACCAATAATTGGTTCGTTGGAGGAATTACTGGTGAAAATGCACGTACATCTACGTTTGTACTTGATTTCCTGCAACCGGGAAAGCAATATGTAGCTACTTTATATGCCGATGGTAAAGATGCGGATTATGAAAAGAATCCGACTTCTTATCAGATTAAAAAAGGTCTGGTGACTTATAAGACGAAGATTTCCACTGATTTGGCCCGTAGTGGAGGTTTTGCTATTAGTTTGATAGAGGCTACCCCTGCCGATAAGAAAGAACTTAAAAAGTGGAAATAAAGATAGTTGGTGTAAAAAGTATATAATCCGGACTCTTTTTAATTTATAGTTGTTGTATTCTTAATAATATATACTGTTTGGAAGCTGGACTTTCTTTTTGTTATAGCTTTGTCTTTTAGCTTTATATATCTATTATTCAGTTGATTGCTTCCTAACTCTAATTGTTTATAATATTAGCTTTAACATGATGTTAAAACAAGTCTTGTAAATGCAAAGAACAAGTTATTTGTCTGCAAAAGCTTTGTTCTTTTTGTGCAAGGAAAACCAATAGCCTTCTGCCTTTATTAACATTGTTAAATTATTCTTCCCGGATGATATCTTTTTTATTGGAAGTTTCTGTTCGCTATATATAATAAGGTATAAGAAGATCTATTTATTAGCCCCTCCATCCAACAGTTCTGCTATTTTCTTTTTCAAATTAAGCTTTATAATTTCATCTTGCTGTAATTCTATCTCTACCATAATTTTGGCATTTCCTAGTTTATATCTGATACCTTCGTTATCAGAATTTCTCTGTTCTCGTTTGATACTATATAAAAGGGAAAAATCATAGTCTAGCGCTATTGAAATATTGTATAATGTATCCGTGTCGATGCTTTTCCTTGTCAGTAAGTAATCTACACTTTGAGGCTTAACATCCAACCGTCTTGCGAGTTCGGCCTTTGTAACCTGTCTCTCAGACATCACATTTTTGATAATTTCACCTATATAAATATTGCTTTTTTTCATTTGCATGAAAGTACAACATAATCTGAAGAGTTAGGGTTTATAGGTATAAAAGAATATCTGTCTATTTTTGTATTTTGTTCATAATTTATTTGTTTTATCAGATAAATTAGGATATATTTGCAGCGAATCACCAAGAGGGGTGAAGCAACACTTTCCGGTAGCGGGAGAAAAAACAGAGTGAAACATAACATTTATATTATTACTATTATTCATTTAAATTTTGAGATTATGAAAAAGAAACTCATGATGGTAGCAGTGCTCCTGGGTGCTTTGTCACTGGGAGCTTGCGTTGATAACAACGAATCAGCTTCTGTGGAGGCGGTACGTAATGCGAAAGCTGAACAGTTGAAAGGCTTGGCAGCATTGGCAAATGCGCAAGCTGAGGCTACAAAAATTACAGCTGAGGCTGAGGCAGCATTAAAAAATGCACAAGCTGAATACCAGAAAGAAATGACTGAAGAGGCTAAACAGAAATTTGCTGTTGATATTGAAAAATTAAAGCCGAGGCAGAAAAGCAATTGCTGAAGCAAAGAAAGCTGCTTCTGAGGCTGAACTGGCTATTTTAAAAAAATGCTGATGAACGTGTTCAGTGGTTATACGGACAGTATACTACGGCTGCTGATGAATTGGCTACTTTGAATGAAAACTTTCTTACCAAAACAGCTGGTCTTGCTCAATTAGAAGCAGGTATAACTACAGCAGAAGCAAATGCTAAGATTAACACTATTACTTTGAATAGAAGTATCGCAGCGGAAACTGCTAAATTGGAGGTTCTGAAAGACCCAGCTAATGCAAATATTGATAAGGATGCACTTAACGCTAAAAAGGCAGCTGTTTATCAAAAATATGAGTTAGCCAATAGTACAGTGATGAATAATGAAGGTGCTGCTTTGAATGCAGACGCCAAGGGTATTCAGGAGGCTATTGATGCTTTGGATAGAGATGCTATTGATGCGGTGAATAATCTTTATAGTAATGTGGTTGCATTTACTGGGTATGAATATTTGAGCTGGGAGACTACTTCTGGATTTACTTCTCGTAGCTTGCCATCAGGAGCTTATGTAAGTGAAGCTCAAAAACTAAATGCTGAAAACTATTTTGCAACGAACTTGGAAGATGCAGCAAATGCTTTGGGTACATCAGCTGATACTAAAGATAAAAATACTGCTTATGGCCGTCTTGTTGCTGCCAATGCACAGTTGGAAGATGCAAATAAAATGGGTGAAACGACAGATGCTGAAAAGGAAGCTAAGAAGCAAGCTATAAAAGATGCAAAGACTGCAATTGCTTTGGCGAAAGATGAGATTGTGAGGGCACAAGCTTCTTATGATGAAGAAAAGGCTGCTTCTGATGAATTTACGGCTGCTCTCGCTGCTGTTGATGTAAAAGCATATAATGATGCGGTTAGTGCAATTGTAGCATTGGTTAAAAGCGAATGAAACTGTTGCTAAGGCATTTAATGATGCAAATGAGACTCCGACGAAACTTTGGAATGAATACAGTGTTCTCAATACACTTTATAATAATAGTCAGAATCTTGAAGAATTAATTGCTCGATGTGAATATAATATTGCTTATGCTAAAGAGCAGATTAAATTCTATGAGGCTAATATCACAAATGCTGAGGCCCAATTAGCTAAAGGAAAAGAAGAATTGGCTAACCTGGAAAAAGAAATTGCCGCTAAAAAAATTATTGTTGACAATGCAAAAGCTGCGTTAGACGCAGAATTAAACGCTGAATAATTCCTAAAGTAACGGCAAAGACAACAAATTAAAAAAAAGTATCGTATGAAAATAAAAAGACTTTTAGTGTTGGCCGTTCTACCCATGCTGTGTCTTGCAGTGAATGCACAGAACTCCAGTAAAGACAATACTCCTAAAAAAGGAGACTTTACTGTAGCAGCTACTGTTGGATACAATAGTTACACAAATGTCACAGCCCCTTCGGGGCTGCTGACTGACTATGAAGTCAGAGCGCTCTCTACCAACTGGGCAGACAAAAAGCTGATGGTTGGTTTTGAAGGAGGCTGGTTCTTCAAAGATCAGTGGAAACTAAATTTGGGTGGCGGTGTCAGCTTCACGAATAACCCCGGTTATCCGGCTGTTCCCGGCACAATAGACGATTCGAATAAGAATAACTCGGCTGACGAGAACATGGGAGAGATTCCTAACTATCGTGCCGTAGCCGATGCTCAGTCGTTCGCCTATAATGTGTCAGCAGGTGTTGATCGTTATTTCAACATCAAGCGTGTTCCTAACCTGATGTGGTATACAGGTATTCGCGTAGGTTTTGCTTACGGTGAAAATGAAATGAAGTATGATGAAGAGACCTCTATGGGCAAATCTATTGCCGAGAGTTGGAATCTTCGCGGCGCCTTGACTATCGGTGTCGACTACTTTGTTCTTCCTGCACTCTATATCGGTGCGCAGATCGATCCGTTTGCATATACGTATAATAAGACTACGTATAACCCGCAAGCAGGTCTTGGCGATCTGTCGGCAGACAGCCACAACTACAGTGTGCTGGCCGCCCGACATTTAAGATCGGATTTAAGTTTTGACCTCTATCTCCATCCGGCTGATAAGCCATCGGCCGGGTGGATAATTTTATAAATAAATAAGTCCATTTATTTATACCTCCCCGGTGTCCGTGACGGCTGTCGGGGATTTTTTATTCATTATCTTCTTCGAAGTCGAAATCAAAATCGAAGTCATCCATAAATTCGGGAGTGGTAAATTCCTCAATGCTCCGGCGATCTTTTTTAGTTGGACGTCCGGTACCTCGTGCCCGATCAATAAAACCGCTGATTTTACTCATCTCCAGAAGTTCGTATTGATCAGGGGTTGTTACATTTTCCATCATTTCAGACACAAGTTTTGCACCCACCCGTTTTTCAATGGCTTGCAGGACTTTAAAGGAATATGTTATCGGAGGTTTTTTCACTTGGATTACGTCTCCGGGTTTTATCATACGAGCTGCTTTTACAAACGACCCATTGATGCTGATTCGTCCTTTCTTGCAGGCTTCTGCAGCGATTGTGCGAGTTTTGAAGATGCGGACTGCCCACATCCATTTATCTATTCTTGCTTCAGGCATTTGATTATGAATTGAAAAATGAATAATTATTTTTTGTTGAACTGATTCATCGTGATGTCGATACCTGCCAAACAGAAGCTTTTGGCGATTTCTCCGGCTGTTTTCAAACGTTCATCCATTGTTTTCCAGTCTTCGTCCGTGAAATGCCCCAATACAAAGTCTATTTGTCCGCCTCTTGGAAAATCATTACCGATACCAAATCTCAAGCGCGCATAGTTTTGGGTGCCCAAGATAGTTGCGATGTGTTTTAATCCGTTATGACCGGCATCACTGCCTTTGCTTTTCAGGCGTAAGGTACCGAAGGGAAGTGCTAAGTCATCTACAATGATTAATACGTTTTCTAATGGAATGTTTTCTTTTTGCATCCAATAACGTACGGCGTTGCCGCTTAGATTCATGAATGTCGAGGGTTTTAACAAGATCATTTGTTTTCCTTTGACAGATAGGGTAGTGGTAAAGCCATAACGACCATCTGTGAATGATAGGTTGTTTGCTCTGGCTAAAGCATCCAATACCATAAAACCTATATTATGGCGGGTTTCATGATATTCCGGACCAATATTGCCTAACCCGACAATTAAGTATTTCATATCTTTTCAATCTGTTTGTTTTAAATAAGAACGCAGATTAACACAGATTGTAAAATCTGCATTAATCTGCGTTTGAATGATATCTTTGTGTAAAGGGATAACCGATATTATTTTTTCCGGCTGCAGCAGCTGCACCTCTTGCTGCACGAGTCAACTTAACAGCACATACAACAGCTTCTTTTGCATTCAGCAATTCTAAACCTTCATAGCTTAGTTCGCCAACTTTTACTGTCTTACCGAGACCCAGGTGAGATACATTAATAGTCAGTTTCTCCGGAATGATATTATACAAAGCTTTCACTTTCAGTTTACGCATCTGCAATGCCAATTTACCACCGGCTTTCACACCTTCAGCAAGACCTTCAAGCTGTACAGGTACTTCCATTACAATAGGTTTAGCTTCGTCAATCTGATAGAAGTCTACGTGCAGGATAGTATCTTTTACCGGGTGGAATTGGATATCTTTCAGAATGGCATTTACTTTTTTGCCATCAATAACCAAATCAACTACATAAATATGTGGAGTGTAAACCAAATTACGAAGTCCTTCGTTGGTCACTGTGAAGTGAACTACTTCTTCACCACCGTAAAGTACGCAAGGTACACCACCGTTGTTACGAATTTCTTTCAAAGCTCTTGCCTGTTCAGAAGAGCGTTCTGCAATTGTTCTTGCAGTTCCTTTTACTTCAATTGATCTCATTTCTTGAAATTTTTTGTGTTACTCTAAATTAAGTTATTTTGCTTGCTTAATTCACCATCACACGATGTGGTTATCACACGATGTGCAAAAAGCGGTGCAAAATTACACTTTCTTTCTGAAATATCAAAGAATTGATGCCTTTAATTATTCAAAATCAATGTCAATCTTGATTTCGCTATCCAAAACTGTAGTTTCCGGTTCACTTTCAGATTCGACTTTTTCCTCCGATTCGGAATCTTCTGTATATTCTTGATTCTGATTGATGAAGTTGATAGCTTGTTCGAGTCCGGCCATGAATTTACCAAAATCCTCTTTATACAAGAAAATTTTGTGCTTTTCAAAGCTTACTTGAGAGTCATCTCCTTCGCCCATCACAACTTTCTTGCTTTCGGTAATGGCAAGAAACATTTCATCTTTGCGGTTCTTTTTAACGTCCAGGTAATATATACGTTTACCGGCCTTTATTGATTTTGAGAATACGATCTCTTTATCATTCATGTCTGTTCCTATTTTCTTTTTAAAATCTTCCATATTGTTAGGTCTGTTTATAATTGGCTTCAAAATTGGATATTTTTTTTAAACTGTCAAAAGAAAAAGGAAAGAGAATGAAATACTGCATTAAAAAATGTGATTTATTTGTGTAAACTCATTAAAAATGTCTACTTTTTGCAATTCGTTAATAACAGTATTAATTAAGATTATGATTAACAGAGTTCTTATTCGTCTAAAGATCATACAGATAGTGTATGCTTACTATCAAAACGGCAGCAAAAATTTAGACTCAGCGGAGAAAGAGTTGTTCTTTAGCCTCTCAAAGGCTTATGATCTGTACAACTATTTGCTGATGCTTATGATTGCTTTGACGGAATATGCACAAAAACGCATCGACACAGCGAAAGCTAAACTAGCGCCGACTAAAGAAGAGTTGTATCCTAACATGAAGTTTGTGGAAAATAAATTTGTTGCACAACTCGAAGTGAATAAACAATTGAGCGAATTTATAGCTAATCAGAAAAGGACCTGGGCTAATGATCAGGACTTCATTAAAGAATTATACGAAAAGATTATTGCATCCGATATATACAAGGAGTATATGGCTTCTTCTGACAAATCTTATGAAGCAGATCGTGAATTATGGAGAAAACTCTATAAAACTTTCGTTTTTAATAATGATTCGTTAGATCAGGTGTTGGAAGATCAGAGTTTATATTGGAATGATGATAAGGAGATTGTCGATACATTTGTATTGAAGACCATTAAGCGTTTTGAAGAAAAACAGGGAGCTAACCAACCATTGTTACCCGAGTTCAAAGATGACGAAGACCAGGAGTTTGCACGCCGTTTGTTCCGTCGGGCCATTTTAAATGCCGACTATTACCGGCACTTGATCAGTGAAAATACAAAGAACTGGGATTTGGATCGTGTAGCTTTCATGGATGTAATTATTATGCAATGTGCATTAGCAGAAATTCTTAGTTTTCCGAACATTCCGGTCAGCGTTTCGTTAAATGAGTATGTAGAGATCGCTAAAGTCTATAGTACGATAAAGAGCGGAAGCTTCGTAAACGGTACATTGGACGGAATAGTTAATCAATTAAAAAAAGAAGGTAAGTTGACAAAAAACTAATACCTTTGTCTAAATAGATTAAAAAACTAATAAAACTGATTATTTTATGAACCTATTAACTGTATTTTTCAAGCTCCTGCTGCTGGCCCTGACGGTAGTTTGATGTGGATCATGCTGATAGCAATGTTTGTTATCATGTATTTCTTCATGATTCGTCCGCAGAACAAGAAGCAGAAAGAGATCGCTAATTTCCGCAAATCTCTCCAGGTTAACCAGAATGTGATTACTGCTGGTGGCATTCATGGTGTGATTAAGGAAATCAATGATGATTACATTGTTCTTGAAATCGCTTCTAATGTAAAAATTAAGATAGATAAGAACTCTATTTTTGCAGATGCTTCTGCTGCCAACAGTCAGTCTGCTACGAAATAAGGAACTAAAAATAAATAAAGCCTATGTTCGAACGTAGGAACATAAAAGTATATTTATTTAAAATTATCAAGAAAAGATTAAGGACTTTCTGCTTAGTGATAAGAGCAGAGAGTTCTTAATTTTTTTATTTTTCTTTTTTATTGCAGGCGGATTTTGGTTGCTTCAAACGTTAAACAATGATTATGAAGCAGAATTTTCTATTCCTGTCCGTTTGAAAGGAGTGCCCAATCATGTGGTTTTAACTTCTGAACCTCCTTCTGAACTCCGCATTAAAGTAAAAGATAAAGGAACGGTGTTGCTGAACTATATGTTGGGTAAAAAGCTTTTTTCCCGTTAATATCGATTTTTCCGAGTCGAAAGTACCTGATAATCATGTGAAAATTTATACGTCGGAACTTGAGAAAAAAATAGCAGGACAACTTAATGTATCGACCCGTTTGCTGTCTGTAAAGCCTGATACTCTGGAGTATATCTATTCTACCGGAAAGTCTAAACTAGTGCCTGTCAAATTGGAAGGTAAAGTCGTTGCAGGGCGCCAATATTATATTTCCGATACGATCTATTCTCCGGATTCTGTTTTGGTATATGCCCCTGTGGCTATATTGGATACAATAACGGCAGCTTATACGCAAAAAGTTAATTTTGAAAATGTAATGGATACATTGAAGCAGCGAATAGCGCTTGCCGGAGTAAAGGGGGCCAAATTTGTTCCCGGGGCTATTGATTTGACTTTACCCGTGGATATATACGGAGAAAACAGTTGAAGTCTTATTACGTGGTATCAATTTTCCTGCAGATAAGGTATTGAGGGCATTTCCATCTAAAGTTCAGGTTACGTTTCAAGTTGGATTAAGTCGTTTTCGCGAAGTTAACGCAAGTGATTTTGTTGTGAATGTTTCTTATGAAGAACTTTTGAAATTGGGTACTGATAAATATACTGTAAAATTGAAATCTCTTCCACGTGGAGTAAGTCATGTGCGAATCCATCCGGAACAGGTTGATTTTTTGATAGAACAATCTGATGGCAATTAAAATTGGAATAACCGGCGGAATCGGTAGTGGTAAAAGTGTCGTTTCACATTTACTTGAAGTGATGGGAGTTCCTGTCTATATCTCGGATGAAGAGTCAAAGAAAGTAGTGGCCACTGATCCTGTTATTCGTAAAGAGTTGTGTGATTTAGTAGGAGAGGAGGTTTTTTCTGGCGGCAAATTAAATAAGACTTTACTGGCCACATATCTTTTCGCTTCTTCGACGCATGCTTCTCAGGTTAATGGAATCATACATCCGAGGGTTAAGGAGCATTTCAGGCAATGGAGTTCACACAAAGAGTGTCTGGATATAATAGGTATGGAATCGGCAATTCTGATAGAATCGGGCTTTGCGGATGAAGTTGATTGTATAGTGATGGTCTACGCGCCTTTGGAACTCAGGGTAGAACGTGCGGTGCGGCGTGACAATGCTTCATGCGAGCAGATTATGCAGCGTATCCGGAGCCAAATGAGTGATGAAGAAAAATGTGAGAGGGCTTCTTTCGTCATAATAAACGATGGTGAAAAGCCGTTGATACCACAGATTTTAGAGCTAATTGCTTTTCTATATCAAAAGATTCATTACCTTTGCTCCGCAAAAATAACTAATATAAAAGTAATATACTATGTTAAAGACTATTTTGTCTATCTCCGGCAAACCGGGGTTGTATAAGCTTATTTCGCAAGGGGTAAAAATATGTTGATTGTAGAAACAATTGATGCAGCTAAGAAACGTTTCCCTGCTTATGGTAACGATGAAAAATTATCTCTCTGGCAGATATAGCAATGTAAGCTATCGCTTCTATAGATGTGAAGAAAGCTACTTCTGAGCAATTACGTGAATATTTGGCTGAGGTTTTGCCTGACTTTGATCGTGACAGAGTATATACCAATGATATCAAGAAATTGATTTTGTGGTATAATATCTTAGTCTCTAACGGAATTACAGACTTTGGTGAAGAGACTGCCGTTGAAGCAGAATAAATCTACCACACTTTTAGTTAAAAGCACAATGTCCTTTATTAAAGGGTATTGTGCTTTTATTTTTTTATTATATCTCTATAAACAAAAGTTTTTTAAGCTGTTCTTGCAGGACTATATAAATTTGCATAGAATATTTTAGAGAACTTATTTGTCGTATTCAGGGCTTTTTAATTATCTTTGTTGCAATCCGTCGGAACCTGAAGAGTCAGTGTTACGAGGAATATTACACAAAAAGAACAAAAGCGTTTTTAAGATATTATTCTGTACTTGAAATCTGGACAATTTCACTATTCAGGAATAATGTAACGAACGCTCATGCTCTGCTGTATATGCAAATATATAGTATCGAGCGTGGGTTGTTGTACATTATTTGAATAGTGGCAGTCCAGAGCCTCAGGTACGATAATTACAACGTTCCCACGCTTTTTTATATACGAAAGATTCTTTCGAGGGAACCGGGAGGGATAGAAGGAAGGAAAAGAGCATGAAAGCAGCAAAGAAATAGCGGAATTTGTATGAAACTGGATGATTTTACCGGATTTATCGTTAGAGCATCTGGATGTTAATACAATGGTATATCTGTATAGTGAGCAGGGTGAGTTAATAGGGAAAATTCACTCAACAAAATCTTCTGCTACTTTTACATTACCTCAAAAAGGTATGTATGTGCTTGTAATTCACTGTTTATCCTATCCGGTGGAAGTTAGAGAGTCATTTATTGAACTTTAAAAAAAGCCGGTATACCATAAGGCATACCGGCAAATCGCTGTTGTTTATTACTTTTTAATTCTTTAGTTACGGAAAACTAACCCCGTCTCCTTGTGCATCTACAATGATTGCTTTACTACGGTCTACTTCCTGTGCCAATAATTTTTCGATAGATCGTTGAGTAAATATCTCTGAATAGCCCTTTTTACAGGACGTGCACCGAATTCGGATCATAGCCGACCTGTGAGAGGAAATCAAAGCCGCATCTGTCAGTTCTAGTTCTACTCCATTACCGGCAAGCATCTTTTGTACGCTCTTAATCTGTAACAAGACAATCTGTTTTATGTCTTTTTCTGTTAATGGCAGGAACATGATAGTCTCATCGATACGGTTTAGGGAATTCCGGACGGATGGTTTTCTTTAACATGTTCATTACCTCTTTCTTGGTTTCTTCCACTACTTCCTCGTTGTTGGCGCCGTTCAGTTTTTCCATCTGGCTCTGTATGTAGCTGCTGCCCATATTGGAGGTCATAATGATGATTGTATTTTTAAAGTTTACCACACGGCCTTTGTTATCTGTCAACCGTCCGTCATCGAGTACCTGCAACAAGATATTAAATACATCCGGATGTGCTTTCTCGATTTCATCAAACAATACTACAGAATAGGGTTTGCGACGGATCGCCTCTGTCAATTGTCCGCCTTCGTCATATCCTACATATCCCGGAGGCGCTCCAACTAAACGCGAAACGCTATGTTTCTCCTGATATTCGCTCATATCGATACGCGTCATCATCGTTTCATCGTCAAACAGGAATTCGGCAAGCGCTTTGGCAAGTTCCGTTTTACCAACTCCTGTAGTGCCCAGGAAGATGAAGGAACCAATAGGTCGTTTGGGATCCTGTAAGCCTGCACGGCTGCGGCGTACAGCATCAGACACAGCTGCAATAGCCTCGTCTTGTCCGATAACACGCTGATGTAATTCTTCTTCAAGGTGGAGCAATTTGTCCTTTTCACTCTGCATCATTTTGCTTACAGGTATTCCGGTCCAGCGGGATACTACGTCAGCGATGTCTTCAGCATCCACCTCTTCTTTTATCATGGCTTCTGTCCCTTGCATTTCGTTGCAATTTTTTCGGTATCTTCAATTTCCTTATGCAGTTCCTGCAATTTGCCATAGCGAATCTCTGCAACTTTGCCATAGTTTCCCTCACGTTCTGCCTTGTCAGCTTCGAATTTAAGATTTTCTATTTCAACTTTGTTCTGCTGGGATTATATCCATCAGGCTTTTCTCGCTTTGCCATTTTGCTTTATACGACTTTTCCTGTTCTTTCAATTCAGCCAATTCTTTTGCCGATTGTCTGTAATTTCGGTTCATCATTTTCCCGTTTTATAGCTTCTCGCTCAATCTCCAGCTGTTTAATCTTTCGTGAGATTTCATCTAATCCTTCAGGGACAGAATCCACCTCCATGCGAAGTTTTGCGGCAGCTTCGTCCATCAGGTCAATTGCTTTATCGGGTAAAAACGGTCAGTGATGTACCGGCTGCTTAATTCTACGGCAGCAATGATTGCATCATCTTTGATACGTACGTGATGGTGATTTTCATACCGTTCTTTTTTAATCCACGTAAGATAGATATTGTGCTCAGATTGTCCGGTTCATCTACCTGTACTATTTGGAAACGACGTTCCAAAGCTTTATCTTTTTTTTTTCAAAATATTTCTGATATTCGTCGAGAGTGGTAGCACCGATAGAGCGTAGTTCTCCACGGGCAAGTGCAGGTTTCAGAATATTAGCTGCGTCCATAGCACCTTCTCCTTTTCCTGCCCCTACCAAAGTATGGATTTCATCAATGAATAATATGATATTACCTTCTGATTTCTTCACCTCATTCACTACCGATTTCAGTCGTTCCTCAAATTCTCCTTTATATTTAGCTCCCTGCAACGAGTGCGCCCATATCAAGTGAAAAGATACCTGTTTATTTTTCAGGTTTTCAGGAACATCACCCCGAAGAATACGGTGTGCCAATCCCTCAACAATAGCTGTTTTACCGGTACCCGGTTCACCTATTAGTATAGGATTGTTTTTTGTACGTCGACTTAAAATCTGAAGTACCCGTCGGATTTCTTCATCACGTCCGATCACAGGGTCGAGTTTACCACTACGGGCTGCTTCATTTAAGTTAATGGCATATTTTTCCAGTGACTGGTAATTATCTTCACTGGACTGAGAGGTCACCTTTTCTCCTTTTCTCAATTCACTGATGGCACCACGCAATTCTTTTTCGGTCATTCCTGCATCTTTCAGGATGGTAGATACCGTGCTCTTTACTGTCAGTAAAGCCAGCAAAAGATGTTCCAATGAAACAAACTCATCGCCCATCTCCTTGGAGTACTGCGTTGCTTTTTGAAAGACTTCGTTCGCTTCCCTACTCAAGTAAGGTTCTCCTCCGGAAACTTTTGGGAAAGAGTCGATCTGCTTATCGAGTACGAGGGAGATTTGTTGTCCGTTCAGTCCTAACTTCTGAAAGATAAAGTTAGTCACATTTTCGCCTACCTTCATCACTCCATACAGGATATGAGCCGTTTCGATGGCTTGTTGCCCCCGACTTTGTGCCAGGTTAATAGCCTCTTGTACAGCTTCCTGAGATTTAATGGTAAAATTGTTAAAGTTCATATCGTTTGTTCTCCTTTCTTATTCTTGTTTTCAATAACACTATTAGAGGCGCAAAAGATTTGCCATGGGGTAAAAACTGACTTTTTTTCAGCTTTTTAGAAAAATAAAAGTCAAAATGTCATATATTTTCTTTTGTAGAGGAAATTGTGTCCGAATGTAAGAGCATTTTAGAAGTATGTTGTATCTTTATGCCCTCAATATAATTATTAAGGAATTACGATATGGACGAAAAAATAAAGTTTCCTTCGAATGTGGTACTGATTGATGCAGCGTTTCTGAATCTAGTTGTGACGGATCTGAAGAAGTACTTTGAGAAAACCTTGATGCGTGAACTGCAAGAGATTGATCTCTCGGAACTGGTAACTTATATAGTACTTGATGCAGGTATGGCAGTAGGCGATAATCAAATTCAAATATTAATGGTATATGATAAAGATTCGGCTCAGTTGTCTAATTGCCGACCTTCCGATTTATCGGCAGAATTGAATGGGGTGGCATTTAAGAGTCAGTTCGGAGAATTTTCTTTTGCCAGTGTACCTTGTGAGGAAATGGTATCTCGTGAAGAATTATATTTGGATCTGCTGAGTATCGTTTTAGATTCTGCCGATGTGGAACGGCTGATTTTGGTTTCTTTCAATGAAGAATATGGTGATAAGGTAATGGAACGGTTAAAAGGTGTCAAGAATAAGGAAACCATTCAGTTCCGTATGAATGAACCGGAGGAGAGTATTGAAGGATATCAATGGGAAATGTTGGCATATCCCGTGATGCAAGCATTGGGAATCAGGGGAGAAGAGTTGTAATATTGACAATAAGCCTTTATATTTATGTCTGATTTTCGTCTGAAAGTATTTTTAAGCGTTGCTAAGAACCTCAGTTTCACTAAGGCTTCACAAGAGCTGTTTGTCAGTCAGCCTGCCATAACTAAACATATTCAGGAATTAGAGACTTGTTATCAGGTTCGGTTATTCGATCGGCAGGGAAATAAGATTTCTTTGACAGAAGCGGGTAAGCTTTTGCAGGAGCATAGTGAAAAGATATTGGAGGACTATAAGCGGTTGGAATACGAAATGCATTTGCTGCATAACGAATATATAGGCGATTTGAAATTGGGTGCCAGTACTACCATTTCTCAATATGTGCTTCCTCCTTTGCTTGCTAATTTTATAGCCAAGTTCCCTCAAGTAAATCTTTCATTATTGAATGGGAATTCCAGAGAGATAGAGGCTGCTTTGCAGGAGCATCGCATTGATTTAGGGCTGGTAGAGGGCATTTGTCGCTTGCCCAATCTTAGATATACTACATTTTTACAGGACGAATTAGTGGCAGTTGTTCATACAGGTAGCAAGCTTTCATTGCCTGATGAGATAACTCCGGAGGATCTATCCAGAATTCCGCTTGTACTCAGGAGAGAGGTTCGGGCACACTGGATGTTTTTGAGAGAGCTTTGTCCGAACATAATATGAAATTATCATCCTTGAATGTACTTTTATATTTAGGCAGTACAGAGAGTATCAAGTTGTTTTTAGAACATACAGATTGTATCGGAATTGTTTCTATCCGTTCTATCAGTCGTGAATTACTTTCAGGTACTTTTCGTGTTATTGAGATTAAAGGTATGCCAATGCTACGTGAGTTCTGTTTTGCACAACCGCAAGGACAGGAGAGTGGGTTATCACAAGTTTTGATGCAGTTTGCTATGCATCATAACAAAAAGTTATAGAGTATAATTAGATGCAATTGGCATATACCGACAAGTAGCCGTATCTTTGCACCCGAAAAATAAATAAAGATAATAAGATATGGTATCAGCTATTACGAAAACGTTGAGGACAAACAACAAAACGGTCTATGTTTCTTTGCTTTCTATTTTGACTTTCTTTTTAATGTTGGATTATATTCCCGGTTTGCAAGCATTTTCTACATGGGTTACTCCGCCATTGGCTCTTTTTCTAGGATTAGCTTTTGCGTTGACTTGTGGACAGGCCCATCCGAAATTTAACAAAAAGACATCTAAATATCTATTACAATATTCTGTTGTAGGATTAGGGTTTTGGTATGAATTTACATTCAGCTCTTGCTTCCGGTAAAGAAGGAATGGAGTTTACGATTGTTTCAGTAATTGGCACTCTGATTTTAGGATGGTTCATTGGGCGTAAGTTTTTAAAGGTAGATCGTAACACCTCTTATCTCATCAGTTCAGGAACTGCTATCTGTGGTGGTAGCGCTATTGCTGCTGTAGGGCCTGTAGTAAAGGCTAATGATAGTGAAATGTCTGTGGCATTGGCGACTATATTTATATTGAATGCTCTTGCGCTTTTTATATTTCCGGTGATCGGACACGCTTTAAATATGAGTCAGCATGAATTTGGAACATGGGCCGCAATTGCCATTCATGATACAAGCTCTGTGGTGGGGGCCGGTGCAGCATACGGTGAAGAAGCTTTGAAAGTTGCTACTACCATCAAATTGACACGTGCTCTTTGGATTATTCCGATGGCATTTGCTACTTCGTTCATATTTAAGAGCAAAGGGCAGAAGATTAGTATTCCTTGGTTTATCTTCTTCTTTGTATTGGCTATGATTGTGAATACTTATTTGTTGGGTAGTGTACCTGAATTGGGGGCCGCTATCAATGGGTTGGCTCGCAAAACATTGACTATCACTATGTTCTTTTATTGGAGCTTCTCTCTCATTGATGTTGTGAAGTCCGTAGGCATCAAACCTTTGATACAAGGAGTGCTTCTGTGGGTAGTGATTAGTTTGAGCACTCTGGCCTATATTTATTGGTTCTAATTTCAGATAAATAGTTATTATACAAAATAAGGTACGATGTATTTGGGCATCGTACCTTATTTTGTATAATAACTATTTTATGATTTTCTACTTTATATTTATGTTTTTGAGCCCTTGTTCAATTCTTTTTTTAATTTGTCGTTTAAGGTACTTAGTTCTTCTTTATAATTCATATCTATCGAATTTAAATTATAGGTTCCACTTAACTCTGCCATGTCTTTTTGATTGTCCGAATTTTCTTTTTAAAGTAAGTAACCGGTTTATTATTTGCATAAAAACAGATCTCCTGATATTATAAAGTTTTGACTGGTGCTTTGGTATAACATTAACTTCTTGATATCATCCGTAGTCATGTCCCCTTCCATATATACAAATTTTAGAGAAGATGTCCGTTCATTACCATAATCAGTTCTTTCACTTTACTCCCTTTGCGATTTACATAAACTTCCGAACCGGAAACCGTACTTTTTTGTTTCATCAATAATTCGTATTTGGATGATTGCACCAATGAACGGATATCTTTGGCCATTTCTTCACGTACCTTATTATCATGTGTAGAGAGCACTTGGACAGAGTTCAAATGTTCTGCTACTTTACCTATATAAAGGTCCTTCATAAATAGATTCGGATTTAATTCCATCATTGCTTTAGAGATATAAACAGAGGATACCCCTTTCATGTCATTGTACTTGTTGAATAAGTTTTTTGTGCCTGGCAAAGCAGAGGGAGACAATAGCAGTACGCATGCCAAAATAAATTTCATTGTTTTCATAATTGTTTATTTTTTAATTTCATTTCTTACTTCTTGATGTATTTTTCTCATATCTATCTGGCTTTCTTTCACCTCATTGAGTCCATAGTTGAGGTTGGCAGAAATCTCCAGTAAAGTTGCTTGTAACATCCGGTAGGCTTCTTCCGGATCGGAGAATGTATCTTGTGGGGTGGGTGGGCATACATTTTTGCTTAAATTGTCAATCCCGTATCCAATGCCTATAAGCAATAATATGGTAGCTGCAACCCCTCCAATCCAGTGCCAGCTGTTTTGGAGTTATTGGGGCGGAAAAAGTGTTGTTCTTTCTCGGCCATTTCGTCAATCAGCAGATTTAGGTTGTCTTCCAGATGTGCAGGAACTTCTATATCTTGGTCGGCATCCGGGCAAAGATTGAGAAAAATTTCTTTGTCCTTCAGCAGATGTCCGGGCACTTCCGTTGTTCTGAAATAATTTCAGCACCTCTTCTTGGCTCTCGGTAGTGGTCCCCTCATAAAATTCGGCGAGCAGCCTTTCAATTTCTTCGACTTTCATAATTATTCCATTTATTAAATTCTTCACGTATCTTTTTTCTTGCCCGTGACAGTAGCACACGGACGTTTATAGAGTTTAATCCAGTGACTTGTTCTATCTCTTCGTATGAACAACCTTTAATATCGCGCATATTTATGATTCGTTGCTGTTGTTCGGGTAAGTGGGCAATAATATCTTTTATTTGTCGTACCCCTTCACGTGCTTCCAGATTGTCCGGTTGAAAAACATCTTGGGCGGCTGATAGCTCCACGCTTTGTCGGGACAGAACATACTTTCCTGAACGAAGCAAATCAAGACACATATTTTTTACTAAAAGTGACACTGAATGCTTCAGGATTGCTGATAACCGACAGTCCTTCCCGTTTATCCCACAGCTTCAGATAGGCTTCTTGCACTAAGTCTTCCGCATCAGCAGCATTCTCCAATAGCCGATAGGCCACGCAGTACAGCTTGCGATGATAGGGTAGAAACTCTCTTTTAAAACTTTCGGTATCCATGTGTTCGTTCTTGTCAATGTTTATATCCTTAAGACGTAACGGGAGGAATTTTGTTACAAAGAAAGCGAAAAAAGAATAAGTAAGATGAAGATCTTTGGCGAAAAAAGATGTACTTTTTAATGACTGAATTAAAAATAGATACTATGAGTCAAAATGAAACAACAAAATTGGACATTATTGTAGAAGTATTAGGTGAGAGAGAGCCGGAGATACGACGTTTGGTTATCTTGGACGACCGGTTAAGGATGTTTGCCGAATCTAACGATGAAAATGGTCCGGGCATACCTATCGAGTTGGTAGCGGAGTGGGCTATGCTGCTGAATAAATATTATCCGTTGGCATTGAAAAACGGAATATGATGAATTAAGATATATAATAAACGATCGGCGGTTGTTCGATAGAACACTGCCGATCGTTGTTTATTGATTACACTTACTTGTGCTCTCTCAACTTTTCAAAGATCAGTCCTTCCAGTTCTTCGGCAAGTTCTGGATTGTCGGCGATACATTGTTTTGCTGCATCACGACCTTGGCCCAATTTGGTGTCGTTGTAGCTATACCATGAACCGCTTTTCTTGATAATTCCCAAATCCGCTCCCAGGTCAATGATTTCTCCCGAATGTGATATGCCTTCACCAAACATAATATCGAATTCTGCCTTGCGGAAAGGAGGAGCTACCTTATTTTTCACAACTTTGACTTTCGTCTGCTTACCAATCACTTCTTCACCGTCTTTGATCTGCTGTGAACCGCGGATATCCAGACGTACAGAAGCATAGAATTTCAATGCATTACCACCGGTTGTTGTTTCCGGATTACCGAACATTACACCGATTTTCTCACGCAACTGGTTGATGAAGATACAGGTTGTACGAGTCTTGCTTACAGCTGATGTTAACTTACGTAATGCCTGTGACATTAGGCGGGCTTGCAAGCCCACTTTGTTGTCACCCATATCGCCTTCAATTTCAGCTTTCGGAGTCAATGCGGCTACAGAGTCCACTACAATGATGTCAATAGCTGAAGAGCGTATCAATTGTTCTGCAATTTCCAACGCCTGTTCTCCGTTATCGGGTTGCGAGATGAACAGGTTATCCACATCTACTCCCAGTTTAGCCGCATAGAAGCGGTCAAAAGCATGTTCCGCATCAATGAAAGCGGCAATTCCACCGGCTTTTTGTGCTTCTGCAATGGCGTGGATGGCCAGTGTCGTTTTACCGGATGATTCCGGACCATAAATTTCAATGATTCTTCCACGGGGATAACCGCCTACGCCTAATGCAGCATTCAGTGCTATCGAACCTGTTGGAATTACTTCTACTTGTTCTACCACTTCTTCACCCATTTTCATGATAGAACCTTTACCGAAGCTTTTCTCTATCTTGTCCATGGCAGCCTGTAAGGCTTTTAATTTTTCGCTTGATGCCATTTTATTATTATCTGTTTCAAAGTTTAATTCGTCTTCTTTCTTTGCCATAATGATCGATTTATAAAATTTGTGAAGCGTGTTCTTTGGTCTTTACTTCTTTGGGTCCGATGATCCGTTCGATAACTCCCTCTTCATTGATAAGGAAAGTTGTACGTAAAGTACCCATATAAGCACGGCCATATAGCTTTTTTCTCCCCATACTCCAAATTGCTCTCTACCAATTTTTATCAGTATCGGCAATCAGGGGTGAATGGCAGATTGTTTTTCTCAATAAATTTCTGGTGTGACTTTTCATTGTCTACACTTACACCGATCACTTCATATCCGGCTTTACGTAGCTCTGCGTAATTATCCCGAAGGCTACATTGGGCCGTACAGCCGGAAGTGTTATCTTTAGGGTAGAAATAAAGGACGATTTTTTCTTCCTTTATAGTTGTTGAGGCGTACCTCTTCACCCTTTTCATTGATACCCAGCAGTTCTGGGGCTTTATCTCCTACATTCATTTTTGATGATTCTTCCAATAATAAATATGCCGATTGACTTACTTAGGGTTAGGCATAGCCAATAGGCATATTGTTATGTTGATTACAGTTCCAAATTTCCATCGAATACTTCGTGCCAAGGCAAGCCTTGTTTATTCAATTGTTCCATAAACGGATCCGGATTAAACTCTTCCACGTTGTTTACACCCGGACGTTTCCATTCGCCTTTAAAGAACATCATGGCACCGATCATAGCCGGTACGCCTGTGGTATAACTTACTCCTTGCATACCTGTTTCTTTATATGCCTCTTCGTGACTACAGTTATTATATACATAGTAAGTGCGTTCTTTGCCATCTTTCAGACCACGAATGCGGCAACCGATAGAAGTTTCACCTTCGTAATTTTCACCCAAATCTTGAGGATTAGGTAACACGGCTTTCAGGAATTGCAGCGGAACGATCTTTTGTCCATTGTAATCTATTTCGTCAATACGTGCCATTCCGATATTCTGAATCACACGCAAATGAGTCAGATATTCCTGACCGAATGTCATCCAGAAACGTGCTCGTTTGATGGTCGGGAAGTTTTTGACTAATGATTCCAATTCTTCGTGATACAACAGATATGAATCACGGGGACCGATGTTTGATATGTCAGATCTTTATGAATTTCCAGTGGACCTGTGGTCACCCATTGGCCATTTTCATAATAACGTCCGTTCTGGGTGATCTCGCGGATATTGATTTCCGGATTGAAGTTTGTTGCAAAAGCTTTATGATGATTTCCGGCATTGCAGTCTACTATATCCAGATATTGAATCTCATCAAAATAATGTTTGGCGGCATATGCCGTATAAATACCACTTACTCCCGGATCGAATCCACAACCTAAAATGGCGGTGAGGCCGGCTTCTTTGAAACGTTCATGATAGGCCCATTGCCAACTGTACTCAAAGTGAGCTTCATCTTTAGGCTCATAATTAGCGGTATCCAGGTAGTTGGCTCCTGCTTTCAGGCAGGCTTCCATGATGGTCAGGTCCTGATAAGGCAATGCAACGTTAATGACCATTTCCGGTTTAAAATCGTTGAAGAGTGCTACCAGTTCGTCCACATTATCAGCATCCACTTGGGCTGTTTTTATGTTGGGATTGCCGATGGCTTTCACGATGTCGTCACATTTTGACTTCGTGCGGCTGGCGATCATGATATCAGTAAATACATCGGCATTTTGTGCCACTTTGTGTGCTACAACGGTACCTACACCGCCTGCACCGATAATAAGAACTCTACCCATTTCTTTAATTAAGAATTTTAAATTAAGAATTTAAGAATTGTTGATGGAACAAATATACGGCATTATTTCAGAATATTCGACAATTTAAGTTTCTTTATTTAGCCCGAGCAAGATGCCATTTTCAAATTCCAATATCTTTCCTCTATATAACCAGGTTTCAAAGCGAGAGTCTGTCCGAACTCTGATTTCTATCGGTTCTCCTATTGCTAATTTGCATTCTTCGGTTGTCATGCCCGGTTTTACTTCTCCTTTGGCAAGCATAAGCCAGTTGGAATCACTAATGTTTGATATTTCTTTCGTATGTCGGAGAATCCGAAAAGGTCCTCTATGAAATCTTCATTTTTAAGGATCGGATCATATTTCAAATCTACTGTGACTTGATATGTGTTTCCTTGAATATCTGTCAGAAGGAGTGTAGCTGATGTTCCTGCCTTTTCAGGTTGTACATCTTTGATATGTAATGGGGTATAACGTAATAACTCTTGTTTGCTTGACTCGAATTGTCTTTGAGGATAAACAGACTGTCCGATGTATTTGGACTGATAGACTCTCTGGTTTTGACATCCGGATTGGTGAAAGAAAATGCATTTGGAAAATAGTTTATTCTTTTTTCCGCTTGAAAATCTGCAGGTTCCATACCGGAGTTGGTCCTGGACATGGCTACATCAATATAATAAGAAACTCCCTTGCGGTCAATAAAAGTGATTTTTACCGGGAAGGACTTGTTACCGACATCTATTGTTGTAATTTTGACAGGTTCACCTTTCGCGATATTGACTTTTCTATATCCTGAATAGCTGTTGGCATCGTCTGTTTTTGCTATGGTAGTACGCGTATAGAGCGTTTTCCCAATTAATAATTCCTTGGCCTTGTTTACATCTTGCAGATAGACGAGGGCAGGGATGCTGGCATACGGATTTTGATCACACAAATCGTTCAGTTTGACATCTTTCATCTCATAATAGTATTTATGATCTTCACACTGGAATATGAATCGGGAAGTATAAATCTTGCCGATATACGTTTCATGTACAGTTTCTTCCGAACCGGTATATTCCAGCGTTTTACTTTTGAGCAAATCGTTGTCGACTTCTTTCCCATCTTCATATTTGCATAATATGGGGACGAATTCATCACTACTATCGGGGATGAACATAAACTTCATTCCGGGTGTCCATTTACATAACTGCTTTAAGGGGAAATGTGTTGTTATGAAATCCGTTTCTTCATCGGGTGATAGGGAGTCGGGGGAGGAGGAACTTGCAAAATGGCTGTTTTGTGCAAGTAATGTTCTGGTGGCTATCAAAAGAAGGAGTAATAAGGTTCTGAGGCGTCTTTTCATGATTATATTTTGTTAAATTGAACTATTCGTTTGTTTGTTCTGTTTATCTTAATTCGGCAAATGTATCAACTTTATGTTATTTTTTTATATATTTGCGCCGATATTTAACTTAAACAGTATGACAATGAAAAAAGTATTACTTTCAATTTGTATGGTGAGTGCAGTATTCGCTATGTCATCTTGCGGTTCGACAAAAGAAGCCGCTTCTTTATCATCTTTAAATGGTGAATGGAATATCATTGAAGTGAATGGCTCGGCCATTGTGCCGGCAGAAAATCAGGAATTGCCGTTTATTGGTTTTGATACAGCGGGTAAAGTATATGGTAATAGTGGTTGTAACCGGATGATGGGATCTATAGATCTCAATTCAAAACCCGGTACTATCGATATGAGCCGATTGGGGAGTACCCGTATGGCTTGTCCGGATATGACGACAGAACAAAATGTGCTGAATGCATTGGGACAGGTGAAGAGTTATAAAAAACTGGGTAAACATAATATGGCTCTTTGCAACGCTTCCAATCGTCCGGTAGTCGTTCTTCAGAAGAAAGCTTCGGATGTAAAGTTGTCTGCTTTGAATGGTGAATGGAAAATCGAAGAAGTGAATGGAGAAGCTATCCCTTCGGGCATGGAAAAACAACCGTTTATCAATTTTGACGTGAAGAAGAAGTCCATTCATGGCAATGCGGGATGTAATTTGATTAATGGAGGATTTGAAACAGATAAGGAGAATCCCCGTTCCATTTCTTTCCCTAATGTTATTTCTACTATGATGGCTTGTCCTGATATGGAAGTGGAAGGCAAAGTGATGAAAGCTATCAACGAGGTGAAGTCATTCGATGTGTTATCCGGAGGAGGTATCGGATTTTATAGTGCAGACGGAACACTGGTAATGGTACTTGTGAAAAAATAAAAAAACGCTTGATGGAGGGACCTGCTCTCTTATTAGTGATATATTCAAACGCAAAGAGGATGCTTGTAAGCATCCTCTTTGCGTTTGAATATAGTAGGCTGATGCAGAAAGTATCTTTGTAAATGGAATACTAGACAGTCACATTAGTTCATTAAGTAGTCTTGTACTCCAGTGAAAATAGTCTATTCGTGTACTTTTATTTATTGATATATGAATTCCGTAGTATGATCCATACGATAATAGGGGATCCAAACAAGGCAGTAACCGCGTTGATAGGTAGGGTACCTTGCATTCCGGGTAGTTGGGAAATTAAATCGCAGACTAACAGTGTGATGGCACCACAGAGCATGGAGGTTGGAAGAATGATGCGGTGGTTGGGGCTGCCGAATAAGCCACGGGCTACGTGAGGCATCGTGATGTGCCGATAAAGGCTATGGGACCGGTAAAAGCAGTGGAGGTTCCCTGCCAGGAGTGCTGTAGCCAGGATAATCCAAAGCCGCAGCCGGGGAACAGAGACCCTAATCCGTTGGCGTAGTTTTTTCCCAGCAGCAAGATGTTGAAGTTGTTTTTGTAATAGTAATGCAGTCAGAATTCCACAGGCAATGACAGGTGCCATCACGCTCATCTGTTCCCAGCCTACTGAAGAAAGACTTCCAAAGGTCCAGGTGATGAATAGTTTCAGGGTATCCGGATTACTCATACTTTGCAGGATACTCACGATGGCACCGGCAAAGTTACCAAACATCATACCTATAATCAGTAACGAGATGGTTTGAGGAATTTTGATAGAGACAATAATAACCAATAATAAAACCCCTATAGCTCCAATAATAGCAGCAGTCACTTGTCCCCAACCTGTAATGAGCCACAACGGAAGAGAAGAGGTGCCGAGAGTCAGTAAGGCTACTCCTAAGCTGGCACCGGAAGTTACTCCCAACACATCGGGACCAGCCAGTGGGTTTGTGAAACAGAGTTTGCAATTTAACACTCCGGCAACGGAGAGTGAGGCTCCTGCCAAAATGGCTGTCAGTGCTTTAGGGAGTCGGTGGTTCAAGATGATTTCCCGGTAGATAAGGTTATCGTTGCTACCGATAAAAGTATTCCATACGTCACGTATAGACAAGCTAACGCTTCCGATGGCGATATCTGCCAGAAAGGCCAAAACTAACAATCCTATTAATAGTAAAAACAGTCGGTAGTGTTTCATTTACTCTTTAATTTATCCATGTAGGTCAATTCGTACTCTGGTAATAGGCTCGGATGAATGATTTTAATCATATCATTCAATAACAGATCCGGGCGGGCTACTCCACTTTCCCAATAATCGTTTCCTCCGGTAATGTTTGTCCGTTTGTTTATATGATATACATTACCATTTTTATAGGATTTAAATAGTTTGTATTTGGGATCCATCTTTCCCAAATCTTCGAGTGTGTTGGCTTGTACACCTACCCAGATATCAGCTTGGTTGAAGTGTATCAAAGCTTCTTCGATACTACTGGATATACTTCCGGAAACTGTGGTGTCATTGGCATAATAGTAGTTGGCACCTGCATCGCGAAAGAGTTGCGCATTGTAGCTTCTTCCACTTGGCATGGACAAGTTCCCCCTATAATCTTGTCCGGAAAGAATGGAAGGGGCGTATGATAATTTTTCAGCCTTCTTTTTTGATTTCATTGTATTGTTCTGCTATCTGACTAAAGATACTGTCAGCAAGCTTTTCTTTATCGAAAAAAGCTCCTATGAACTTAATCCACTCTTGCACGTCCCAAGATGGACTTCTCCTGCCATTCGATATTATACAAAATGGGTAATCCTGTTTGTTTCATACGCCGGCTGTTTTCATCCTCGGCATTGTAGGCAGAAGTCATTACGGCCTGCGGATGTAGTAGAAGTAGGTTTTCTATGTCCAGATTGAAAGCGTCACCTAAATCCTTTATTGTTCCATCTTTTACACCTTGAAGGATAGTAGGGTTATAAATGTAATTTGAGTTGCAGACTCCCGTGACTTTGTCCAATTCTCCAAGAAGTTCGAGGAATCCCAGATGAGTGGCTGAGTTGGTCATTATACTCTTTAGAGGAATTACTACTTTTAGTCCGTCAGTAGGAACTGCCTGACCTTCGTTTTTCACCAGATAGTAGGTATCATAAATTTCTCCTGGTTTCCAGGGATTGTATACTGTAATTGTGGTGTATCCGGAGGAATGTGTTATACCAAATCCTTGGGCGTATGAAAGTGGCACGGAAGTCCCGTTTTCGGTGTTGGAAACTACTTTCTGCTTATCTTGGCAAGCGGTTAGCAGAAGTGAGATTAATGCGAAAAGGACAAAAGAAAATCGGGTCATCATATCTGAATTTTGAATAGTCGTGGCGCAAAAATACAAGATTATTCCGGATTATAAGTCTGCTAAGTTGGGAAAATGCTATAAAATCGGGGATGAAAGAAAGTAAGTGGAATGTGTTTTTAGACGTACGTTTATTTGTTCACAAAGATAGGGCTAATATTTAAATATACAAAGTGTTTAATAAAAAGACCTGTTTTTTACTTCTATTTTAATTGAAATAACCTCATTTTCAAATAGGTGATAGTTGTTAGGGTTTATATTTTCTCTTTTCATTTTTATGTATCCTTTTCGTAATAAATCACTCGTTTTGATGTGTTTTTAAACGTACGTTTAAAAACACATCTTTTGGACTATAATGTGCTGATAATAAGAATGTTTTATTGAGAATTTATAAATAGTTAACTGCTATGGTTTTATTAGGATGTATTCTTGGAAGTGTGATATTGGGACTACTCGCTTGTCTGATATGGATACTTTATGATTTTCGGAGATTTAAGAAGAAAAATAATCTTATAGAATGATTTAGGCAGATGGGCAAGATAGTATTATCTTTTTACTGTTGCTATCATTTATCGGATGGACAAAGGCTCAACAGGAAGAGGGTTACAAAATGGTACGGAGCAGAGCAAACAAACTCAGGTTTTTGGACGCAATATATTTGCAAGTCGGAACTTGTCATTTGAGCCTAATCTGAATATTCCTACTCCAGAAAACTACATGTTAGGACCGGGAGATGAAGTGATAATTGATATATGGGGAACTTCGGAAAATACGGTAAGAGAGACTATCTCTCCCGAAGGAAGTATTTTGGTGGAGAACATCGGTCCTATTTACCTGAGTGGTATGAATATGCAGGAGGCTGAGCAGCATCTACGGCGTGAATTCAGTAAAATCTATGCAGCTATCTCCGGAGAATCAGTACATATCAAGGTGACATTAGGGAAGATACGTTCCATTATGGTCAATGTGATGGGGGAGGTTGAAGTTCCCGGCACGTATCGGTTATCTGCTTTTGCATCGGTGTTTCATGCTTTGTATCGGGCCGGAGGGGTTAATCGAATTGGTAGCTTACGTACAATTCAAGTTGTAAGGAAGTGGTATAAAAAGGTAGCTGATGTGGATGTGTATGAGTATATTATGAAAGGAAAACTTACAGATGATATACGTTTGTCGGAAGGAGATGTGATTTTGGTATCTCCTTATGAAAATTTGGTTGGTATATCGGGAAAGGTGAAGAGACCGATGATCTATGAAATGAAACATGGAGAAAGTTTAGCTACTTTGATTGGTTATACGGGTGGATTTACCGGAGATGCTTATCGGAATACGGTTCGTCTGGTGCGTCGTAGCGGAAGGGAGAAGCAAATATATAATGTGGACCAACAGGATTACGATAACTTTATTCTGACTGATAACGATGAAGTGTCCGTTGAGGCGGTATTGGGACGTTTTTCAAATAAAGTAGAAATTCATGGAGCGGTTTATCGTGCAGGCATGTATCAATTGGATAGTGTGACGGGGACTATAAAGCGGCTGATACAACAGGCGGAAGGTCTTCGTGGAGATGCTTTTCTTAATAGAGCCTTGCTTGAGGCGGGAGCGTGAAGATCTGTCTCATGAAATGATTCCTGTTGATCTGAAAAAACTTATGGCAGGAACTGCACCCGATTTACCTCTGCAAAAAATGATGTACTCTATATCTCAAGTATAAAGGAATTGGAAAAAGAAGGAGTTCTCTTCATTTATGGTGACGTGGCAAAACCGGGCTATTTTCCCTTTGCGCGGAATATGAGTGTTCAGGACTTGATTTTAAAAGCTGGCGGATTATTGGAATCAGCTTCAACAGTTCGTATCGATGTGTCGCGACGTATTATAGATCCTAAAAGCACTTCTTCTTCTACTGTAATAGGGAAAAGCTTTACAGTAGAATTGAAAAATGGACTGTTGATAGGAGAAATACACTGAAATTGGAACCTTATGATATGGTTTTTATACGTAGAAGCCCAGGGTATCAGAAGCAGGCGAATGTGAGGGTTGATGGAGAAGTAACATTCACAGGAAACTATGCGCTGACTAAAAAGAATGAACGGCTGAGTGACTTGATAGCAAAAGCCGGAGGGTTATCGAAGAGCGCCTATGCGAAAGGTGCGCGTCTGATGCGCAGGATGACAGCGGATGAAATCCGGCAAAAGCAAGATGCAGTTCGGTTTGCAACAAAGGGAACCGGAAAAGATTCGGTATCTTTGGCCACTCTGGAGGTCGATCAGACTTATTCAGTAGGTATTGAACTTGAAAAAGCATTGGCAAAACCAAAGTCTGATGAAGATCTGGTGTTGCGTGAGGGAGATGTACTTTTTATTCCTAAATATGTCAGTACTGTGACCATTACCGGAGCTGTGATGTATCCCAATACGGTTCTTTATCAAAAAGGAAGTGGAATTGATTATTATATAGGGCAAGCTGGCGGCTTTGGCAATCGGGCCTTGAAGCGACGTGCCTACGTTGTATATATGAATGGCACTGTTTCCCGGTTAAGAAGAAATACGGCAAATGCCATTGAGCCTGGGTGTGAAATAATTGTGCCCAGCAAAGGAGAACGGAAGAAAATGACTACGGCAGGAGCAGTTGGCATGAGTAGCTCCATTGCTTCTATAGCTGCGATGGTTGCTTCGATGGTGAGTTTAACAAAATAAGAAATAGATGAATACAAACGAAAGGCCCGAAATGACAGAAAAACAGTCATGTCATTGGTATCTTGCTTTTACTGCTTCTCGGGCAGAGCAACGCGTGAAGCAAGAACTGGATCAGCGGAAAGTCCGAAACTATCTTCCACTACGTAAAATTACTTATCAATGGCAGGGACGTTCCAGGGAGGCATTATGGCCACAAATAGCTCGTTGCGTCCTTATTTGGACGTCATTGTCCGACATTCGGCAGTTATCCGGAATATCAGGATTGATTATTCCTCAAAACATCTGGGATTATCGTGTTCCGGAATGGCAGGTGGAAAGTTATCAACTATTGTTTTCTCAAATGGATACCGCCGTGGAATGGATACCCGATTGCTTGGAATCCGCCACAATGGTTCGTGTTACAGGAGGTCCTTTGACTGGGTTAGTGGGCGAACTGGATACTTCGGACACAGGATTTCGGATAAGGATCCGTTTTCATTCTATGGGATGTTTTCGTGTTGCTGTACCTGAAGAATGGATTGAAAAATTTTAAGAACCTGTTTGAATCTACAAGTTTGTATGAACAAAGATTGAACGCTTTTCTAAGTCCATCCTTAGGTTTGTTGCTGTCAGAGACATATCGATGGCTGTAGAGAAATAAGAGATGTTCGAAAACAGGATCTAACTATTACTTTTTCTTTTTTCATCTCAACGATAATTCCTCGTCTGTTACAGGGCGGGGAATTATTATTTCATTCCCTGTAACTTTGACTCTTTTTCATTTTTCAAGTGACAATAGAATGTCAAAATCTGACTTTCTGTCAGAGTCCTGTCATTTTCGATCTTACTCAACCTTTTGGCACAAGGTTTGTTTTTTTTTATAGTCGTCCGCTTAAGACAAACGCCTGAAGGGGGTGCGGGAACAACCGGACAAAAGAAACTGAAATAATAATAAATAAAAAGAATAACGATCATGGGAAAAATTATTGGTATTGACTTAGGAACTACAAACTCTTGTGTTTCTGTATTTGAAGGAAACGAACCTGTAGTAATTGCAAATAGTGAAGGTAAACGTACAACTCCTTCTATTGTGGCATTTGTAGATGGCGGAGAACGTAAAGTCGGTGATCCTGCAAAACGTCAGGCTATCACGAACCCGTACCCGTACAATTTTCTCTATCAAACGTTTCATGGGTGAGAAATTGGGATCAGGTACAAAAAAAGAAATAGCACGCGTTCCTTATAAAGTAGTGAAAGGTGATAACAACACTCCACGTGTGGATATTGACGGACGCCTGTATACTCCACAGGAAATTTCAGCAATGATTCTGCAGAAGATGAAGAAAACAGCTGAGATTATCTGGGACAAGAAGTAACAGAAGCTGTGATTACCGTTCCTGCATATTTCTCTGATTCGCAGCGTCAGGCAACTAAAGAAGCCGGACAGATTGCCGGTTTGGAGGTTAAACGTATTGTAAACGAACCGACAGCGGCTGCGTTGGCTTATGGTCTTGATAAGGCTCATAAAGATATGAAGATTGCCGTATTCGACTTAGGTGGAGGTACATTCGATATTTCTATCTTGGAGTTCGGTGGCGGCGTATTCGAGGTGCTTTCTACAAATGGTGACACCCATTTGGGTGGTGATGACTTTGACCAGGTTATTATCGATTGGCTGGTTCAGGAATTTAAGAACGATGAAGGTGCCGACCTGACTCAGGATCCGATGGCTATGCAGCGTTTGAAAGAAGCTGCTGAAAAAGCGAAGATTGAATTGTCTTCTTCTACAAGCACTGAAATCAACTTGCCGTATATTATGCCGGTAGGTGGTGTACCTAAGCACTTGGTTAAGACGCTGACTCGCGCTAAATTTGAATCTTTGGCTCACAACTTGATTCAGGCTTGTCTTGAACCCTGTAAGAAAGCAATGCAGGATGCAGGTTTGAGTAACTCGGATATTGATGAAGTAATCCTCGTAGGTGGTTCTTCTCGTATTCCGGCTGTACAGAAGCTGGTTGAAGATTTCTTTGGTAAAACTCCTTCAAAGGGGGTTAATCCGGATGAAGTTGTAGCTGTAGGTGCTGCTGTTCAGGGTGCTGTGCTGACTGATGAAATCAAAGGTGTGGTATTGTTGGATGTTACTCCGTTGTCAATGGGTATCGAAACGTTGGGTGGTGTGATGACTAAATTGATTGACGCTAATACTACAATCCCTGCACGTAAGAGCGAAACATTCTCTACTGCTGCCGACAATCAGACAGAAGTTACCATTCACGTTCTGCAAGGTGAACGTCCGATGGCTGCACAAAATAAATCAATCGGTCAGTTGTTCAAGGCGAAGACCATTGAATCTTGGTATTGTTCTCCAAGATGCTCCAAAATTGCTTGGAAAAGAAACAAGGACGAGGAACTGAGGATGCAGAAATTGGATGAGGTTGTGAAGAAGATACCGAAATCCAAAGACTATATCACTGTTCCCGAAGCCTATGCTTTGTTCGGGATTAGCAAAGAAACCCTATATCGCTTGATTCGTAAAGGTGTCATTTCAAGTGTAAACGTAGGCGAACGACAAATAAGGCTCAGCAAAGAAGAACTGCTGAAACTTTATCCGCTACGGAAGAAAGCTCTCGCTAAGCCAAAACCCATAGCTAAACTGTATAGCTTGGAGCCTAAGGACTGTTATACCATTGGCGAAATATCCAAGAAATTCCATTTAGAGGACAGTACAGTCTACCTGCATATTCGCAAATACTCTATCCCCACGCGTCAGATAGGTAATTTCGTTTATGTCCCTAAGAAGGAAATTGATAACCTATATAAAGGAATGAAGCAATGAAGAAAGCGTTGGCCAATACACGAGTCTCGGTAAAACTCCGCAAGTCGGAATACCGCGAGGAATGGTATCTATATGTGGAAGCCTATCCGGTTTTTCAAGCAGACAAGCCCACTCCCCAGAGAGTGCGTGAATATCTGAACCGTACCATCACCACTCCTATTTGGGATAAGTCACGAAACGCCCGAACCGACAAGGACGGCAAGACCACTTATAAGCCTAAACGTGATTTGAACGGTATCATCCAATGCAAATCACAGTTAGACCAGGAATCGTGCATCTATGCTGACAAGGTAAGGAGCTTGCGCCAAAAGGAATATGACAATGCCTCGTTATATTCAGAAACCGATGCAGAACAGGCGGAGCAACTGGAGCGTTCACGTTGCAACTTCATTGAATACTTCGACCACGTACAGCGGTTACGCCACGCCCATAGCTCTGATTCCATTATCATCAACTGGAAGCGTGTGCATGAACTGTTGAAAATCTTTGCGAAAGGCGATACCATCCTTTTCTCACAGATTGATTTGAAGCTGATAGAATCCTTCCGTATGTTCTGTTGAACGCCCCACAAGGAGGTGGCAAGAAAGGTGTCATCTCGCAAAATACAGCATCCACCTATTTCTCCATATTCAAGGCCGCATTGAAGCAGGCTTTCATTGACGGTTATCTGACGGTTGATATTGGAGCAAAGGTCAAAGGTATTCAAGGTCAAGAAAGCCGTAGGGAATACTTGACCATTGAAGAACTGAACCGTTTGGCTCAAACTCCATGTGGCCCGTTATTGAAGCGTGCCGCTCTCTTTTCCGCACTGACTGGGCTTCGCCATTGCGACATTCAAAAGCTGAAGTGGTCAGAAATAGAGGTGTTCAACGGCGGTTACCGATTGAACTTCACCCAGCAAAAGACCAAAGGCGTTGAGTATATGCCCATATCCGAACAGGCATTTCAATTATGTGGTGAAAGGAAGGACGGTGAACAATTAGTTTTTGCCGGACTGCCCGACCCGTCATGGATTAACCGCGAGGAACAGACATTTACCGGTTGATATTCGTGAGCTACTTGTTGTTTTTTCGAAAACAGACAATCAGAAAATTATGATGACTATCTTGTAATAACTAATCTAATAGAATATGATCAGCAAATCTTGATTTAATAGAAAATTACGTGAAAATTATGATATATCTTGTAATAACTTTAATAGAATATGATCAGCAAATCTATAGTAGAATTGCCCTATAGACAAAGGTGATGGATGGGTGAACCAGTATGATCTCTTACGTGCTGTTGGGAAAGTCGGCATCAATTATAAGAATCTGGGGTACGAGCATTTCTATGAATTTTTAACAGATTCTGGATTGTTTTCATTCTGGACAGATTTCTCAGGAGAAAAACCTACAAAGTATGTAATTGAAAAAGCTAAGCCAAAATCTCACGAAGAGCAAAGAAGACCACAATACAATCGTGCAGCAACCCAATACGTAGATTCCGAGGAGGTCGTTAAAATCAAACGCAGATTGCGTCTTGAGAACAATCAGTTTATTGGTCAGTTTGCGCCGCAAAGAAATGAAGGTTGGTTTACGATAACAGATATCCGTAATACTGATTTTACAAAGATTGAAGATAAGGAACGTGGTATAAAGAATCTGTCTATCTCATTTAGAAGTAACAAGGAATTTAACCGCTTTGCATACTACAAGTTCACTTGGGTATTGCTTGAAACCGATCCTCTCAAGTTTGGTATAGACTTGCATGAGGAAATAACACCAATTTACCCCAAAGACATTGTGAACAGTCTTTACGAGGGCATTATGCGTTATCCTGCAGGTGCTGCAAAGAAGATTGCTCGTTCACTTGATACACTCAAAAAGCAGCTAACACAAAGCGGTAAGGAAGTATTCATCTATGAGCTGTTGCAAAATGCAAATGATTATCCTCGTCGTACTAAAATTAATGGCAAGATTCAACCTTTGCCTGTTAATGTAGAGTTCCATATTACCGAGAACTACTTAACATTCGAGCATACAGGTGAATATTTCAATCCGAAGAATATTGCAGCTATTTGTGATATAAATGATGGCGAGAAGTCTGACAATACCGAAGCCATCGGTTACAAAGGTATTGGTTTTAAGACCGTTTTTCTTGACAACGACTATGTTCTCCTCAATACTGGTAATTACACATTCAGGTTCGACAAGTCTGCTACGGATGTAATCAATACACCATGGCAGATATTACCAATCTGGACGGAACATAATGAGATAGATAATGAAATCAAGTCTGTTTTCCGTCAGCATCCAAACGAAGAGTTCAGAGTAAAGTTCGCTCTCCAACCACGAGATAAGGAAATTCTGACCGACGAAGACAGAGATGATAACTACATCGATTTGTTTACCGATGTATTTGAATCAGAGCGCGTCATATTGTTTATCCCGAACATCAAGAAGGTTAGCATCTTTATTGATGGTCAGGATGAACCGATTGTACGTGAGAAAGACAATAAAGACTGGTGTGTATCAGATTCTCTTGTAGATGATATTCCTGAGGACATTACAGATAAGATAAACGATGTCTTGGAAAATCCAGACTCTCTTCGTTCGGATGGTTATGAGAAAATACCTGAGAAGTACATGAACTTCCGTAAGACTGCGGTAAAGTTTGCGTGCAAGAAAGCTGAAAGAAAGTTGATGCCAGTTGATGATGCCATGCTTTACTGCTATCTGCCAGCAAAACGGGCTGATTGGGGCTTCAATTTCCTAATGAACACCGATATGGTGCCCAACGGGCAGCGTGATGATATTGAGGATATCGAGCTCAATCACGTTATTGCTCGTATTGCAGGTAAACAGTTCTTTTATTGGATCAAGCAGCTTATTGAAAGCAAAAAATACGACCTTGACTCAATCTTTGCGCTTATCCCAGACTTTGATGAGTGCAAGAAGAGACGAGTGTATAAGACGTTTATAGAGGAGTTCCAGGAAGAATTTGAAAAGCTCATAAAAGAAGAGCCTTTTGTTCCATGCGTGGATAAGGATGGTGAACAAACCTTTGAATGCATCGACAATATTATTAACGACATGACTGGCATGACAGCGAACGGAGTCATTTCAGACGAAGACTTCGTAATTCTTATGGAGTTGGGTGACTATTCCTTGCCAGTTGATGAGTTAAGACAATCGGAGGCATTCATGGATTTCTTGTACAAGCATTCTCCTTCGAGCCTTGATGTAGAGGTTGATGCTGTTGTAGAGAAATGTGAGGAAACTGATTTCCAGACATGGTTGACAGTTCCCGAAAACAATACACGATTTATAAGACATTGGTTGAGTAAGGATGAACTAAACGAGTTTGCGAAGAAAAATATATTTATTGAATACGAAGGCGATCTGTTTACAGCAGGAAGTCTCTACTATGATTTTGACACGAATTGTAATGGAATAGGATTCTTGCGTAGATTTGTACCGCATCTTTGCGAGGCATCAAGAGCAAATTTTGAGGAAGATGAAAATTGGAAATCATTTGCACACAAGTATTTCCTGTCTTTCTCTGCTGCGTCTATGATTACAGATTACATTCTATCCAATGAGGATGCTATGGCGTTGCTTAACGTACCAAGCAATTCTGTTGCATTCTATCGTTATCTTGCAGTAAAGGAAGTTGATTTAAAGGCTAACAAGACAAAGGTTCCGTACATTACTGAGGCTGGTGGTGCAAGTACCGACTATACCAATTATCACTACTTCTTCAACGAAGATGCTCATGGCTTAACACGTGAGAAATGGTTGGGCGAGAATGTTATCAACGTACTATCGCATATTTATTTTGATAGCCTTGCTGATGACGAGAAAGGTAATATAACTGCAATATTTGCTGACCTTGGATTCAACGAATTTACCAAGGACTCCTTCATCACGACTGTCATAGTTGGCGATGCCGATTTCCGAGCAAAAATAAACGCTGCCATAGAAAACAATTATGCCGCCAACAAAGCATTTGTTGAATATGTGTACGGTTGTGAAGCGCAGTTGAAGGAAAACGCTTTCAAGGATTATGTCTTGCGTTGTATTGACATCCACAAAAATGAGGTATATCTTTGCAACGATGACGTGCGATACTTCAATCAGGATGCGTATGCTCAGAACAGCACCTATGCTGACAATATCAATCATGCTTGGTTGCAGGATAGCATGATGTATGCTCTATCGAATGATTACTTTGAAGGTCGTGAGAAGGAAGAGGTAAAGAAACTGGAATCGTTCTTGCGTCAGCAGTTTGGCGTTAAGACCTTCACAGACAAGTCGTTCTTCACAGATGTTGTAATCAAGAACAAGGCGGTTATCTATGCCAGTCTTGTTGACGAGGCAACTATGCTCACATTCTTGGAATACCTGAAGCGAGACGCAGACAGACTCTTTGATGATACTATGAGTTTCAACGACATCAAGGATATGCCTTTACTTGCCTATGATGGAACCATAGTAAGAGCAAGGGAACTGAATATCCGTATATCGAATACAACGAGGACGCAAAGATTCTGTGCGAGAAAGCATGGTGTCCGAAG
>VOFI01002277.1_pt1 | contig 37365 bp, 56 predicted proteins | sample 5384131 | NCBI WGS metagenome assembly VOFI01 (sample SAMN12384728, study PRJNA508395) | human gut metagenome | isolation source: healthy gut H | host: Homo sapiens | reverse complement strand
CCCTCTTTGGAATTGAACAGGAATTGGCGGGACAGTCGCCGGAAGAACGATATGAACAGCCCCTGGCCCCGTCAAGCCGGTGATGGGACGCTTTATTGGGTATGGGCTGAGATGAAGAGGCGCTGCTGCGAAGTCCGGCGCTGGAGTTTGCAAATACGGAAGGTGGGGCCCAGAGCAGCGCAATGATTTACAGCTTGATTGAAACCGCAAAGGAAAACGGCCTTGCTCCCTACCGCTATTTCATTCATGTGCTGACGAGGTCCCAGGCTGGGGCTAAGGGAGTTGTTGGGCAGAGGAACTTCTGCCGGAATATGTAAAGGAGGGATGCTGTGGTATATTGAAAAATAAATTACGAATTTGTATGGAACAGGCCTGTAATGTATGTGGGCTGTTCTTGCTTTTTTCCGGAATCGAAAGCACACTCCGTGGAATATTTTCCCACCTTCTGTATAATTTAGTACGATGGGCCGAAAAATGTCTAAATTCACAATTTTTGCTGTGAGGATGAAGAATACCCGCTTCAAAGTGATGGAACTAACTTGCTCGCCGATGCAACGAGGGGCAGCTCAGTCCTATGCACCTGCTTGATGCGGTGTTGGATGCACTGTCCTGACGTTTACGGTGTTTACACTGGAAAGGTCCAGCGGCGCTTTCTCTTCTGTGTGGTATAGTAGTTTAGGAGGTGGAGCGCCCCATAGCGGATGTGGTCGATAGAGTGGATTTTTTGCCTTCTGCAAAATGGTCGCCAACATATTGCGGAAGTCTACGGTGCGGACCTTCTTTCACTTGGTAGGCTCCAATTCCATCTTGTGCCGCGCTGAATTGTACCGTATACTTCTCCGTACGGTCAGGAACGCTTCTCCAGATTGATGTCCTGCCACGTCAGCTCATAAGCCTTACCGAGCTGTAGGCTGGTAAAGTAGACAATTTGAATATGGTGTAAGGGCGCACATTGAAACAGACTATCAGGAGCTAATTAAAGAACCAATCATAGATTTACTTATTAAATTCGTGGTATGCGCTAATGACAGGAATCACCCTAAAGAGTGGGAATCTCATAGAAGAGTCGATAGTAGAATTTTGGAGAATCGGTGGAAGCCAAGCGCATGATGCATATGATGAAATGTAGTGAAAACTGGTTGCTTTAGTAGATGATATAAAGAACAATATCCAGCAAGGACTTGATCGGGTACAGTGGCATAATACTGTGAAAACAATAATTGAATTTTGGGGGGTGAAAATATAGAAACAAAATTTCCGGCCTATAAGCAAGGCAATTATTTAAAGGACCTAATTAACAAATTTGAAAACCTCTTTTTTACGGAATATGCAGAGACACATAGAGAATGGAATTTAGCTATCGAGAATTTCTGCGGCGAGAATTCTGTCCCGATTATGACGATTTATAAAAGTAAAGGACTGGAATACTCTGCTGTGTATTTCATTGGATTAGAGGAATCGGCATTTTGGAATTTTAAAAACCAACTAGAAGCGGATCGCTGGACATTCTTTGTTGCATTATCTCGCGCAAAAGAAGCGGTTATATTTACCTTCTGCAAACAAAGAACCGGCATGAAGTATCCTGTGCAGCGGCATAACATAATCAATGAGTTTTTTGATCTATTGCAAAGGCCGGGGGTCGCAGAGGTAAATCACATATCCAGATAAGCTGGATTTTGAATGGTTAATTTGATCCCAAAGACCTAATTTCATTTTATGCGCTGAAATTCTGGAACTGTTGTGAAATAAAGCTTTGTACGTGTATTTTTTTAGTCAACACATGACAAGCCACCGAAAGTATGTTGCTTTCGGCGGTTTGTAACGGAAAAAGTTCCTTGTGTTCTTTGTGACAGGATGCTAACTTTTCTCCGCCTTTATTCCATCTGCGGAAACCTTCGCGGTTCCGTCACGCACTGGTACAGCACTGCTCTGCAGTTCCAGCAGATGATATACTTCATTCGGTTGTTCAGGCGTCCGTTCCGGCGGAAGGCTACGATGGCCTCGTTCTGCTGCCGGTCGATCCCCAGGTCATACGATCATCCGCAGTAGGCACAATGGGAGACGGGGATCTGCGGCTGTTTTTTCTCTCGGTATTTTATCAAATCTCCTCTCTTACGGCATCTGACTGGCCGCGCTTCTTCAAGATCGGTTTCAACCGCCAGGTGGAGGAGGGGATCATGGGGAATTGGTCCATGCGACGGCGGATGATGGAGCCACTATGGATGACCGCGAACCAGGAGCCTACTGTTTCGCCAACGAACCGGAGGATATCGGCTTGGTGTGCTGCGGGCAGACAAGAGAAACCAAGGCGGCACAGTCCAGCACTGCGCCGCCTTGGTGGTTGTTGTAAGGGATGAAATTTACAGGCTGCTGGGGAAATTAATCCTCCGGCAACTTCCAGTTGAAGTTTTTCAGATACAGAGCAGTTACTCTCCGGCGGAAGTCATCCATGTCCCGCTGTCGCCAATCATAGACGCCGACGCCGGTCTTGTAGCCCAGATCGCCCCGGTCTAGCCGCTCCTGGATGAAGGGCTGCACTGCGGTGTCATTGCACAGGTCCGGATAGAGGTATGTCTCGATGCTGGAGATCAGGTCCAGGCCCGCGTAGTCGAAGTGATCGAACAGGCCGATGGAGGTGTACCGGGGGCCCCAGCTGGAGCGGATGCACTTGTCGATGTCCTCCGGTCCGCAGATCCCCTGCTCTACCATGTAGACGGCCTCCCGGTACAAGGCGTGCTGGAGGCGGTTGGCGATGAAGCCAGGGGCCGGCTTGTTCATCCAGCATACCTCCCGACCGCAGTGTTCCAGCAGGGCTGAGACAGCCTCCAGCGCCTCTGGGTCGGTAAAGTCGTTCTTCACCAGTTCCACGCAGGGGACGATGTGGGGCGGATTGTAGGATGGGCTACCATGACCTTCTCCCGTGTGGCCACGCCCTTGGCCAGGTCTGCCGGAGAGATGGCGGAGGTGGTAGAGGCGATGGCCTTCAGATGGGGGCAGTTGGCCTCGATCTGGTGATAGACCTCGTACTTCACCGCCAGCTTCTCCGTGACGCACTCAAAAACGATCTCTACGTCTGCCAGGTCCTGGTAGGACTCCGTGAAGGACAGCCGCCGCTCACAGGCGGCCGCCTGCCGCTCGGTCACCAGGCCCTGGCCTACCAGGTCCCGGTAATAGGTGCGGTATTTCTCCAGGCCCACCTCCGCGTTTTTGGCTAGCACGATGGTGGGGATCCGTTGCCGGTGAACAGCACCGCCATGCTGATGCCGATCATGCCTTTGCCGATGATGGCGACAGAGCGTTCAGTCATCCGTCACCTCTCACAGTTCGGCCTTACGCATGAGGTAGTCATAGCACTTGCGGACGTTGTTGGTCTGGACGTACTCCATGCACTCCGGCTGGCCGATGTCCATGAGGCAGCGGTCCGCGAAGCTGATACGCTCCACGCACTCCTCTTTACTCCAGCCCTTTTCGATGCCCTCGCCCACGGCAGCCAGCCAGGCGTACAGGAACTGCTTGTTCTCCACAATGCACTCCTTGCCCTTGACGGGGGCCGTGGCCGGGGATGATGTAGTCCACATCCAGACTCTGCAGCCAGTCAGGCTGTGGAACAGGGCGTCGAAGTCCACGCTGTGGAGCCAGATCTGGCAGGCGTTGAAGATATTTGTCGCCCACAAAGACGCACCGCTCTGGGGACATAGATGCTGGACTGCTCCAGGGGAGTGGCCGGGGGGTGTGGAAAGATCTGGAAGGTGTGGTCCCCCAGCTTCAGTGTCATGCGGTCGGAGAAGGTGATGTCGGGCTTGCCGATCTCCTCCTCCCCTCGGGCAGCAGCTTGGCAACCTGGGTGGGATCCTGGCGCTTCAGCAGATCCAGGTTATACTCATAGGTGGTCTGGTTAAAGGCGGGGGGATTTTGTAATAGCCGTCTACCATTTTCTCGTGGGAGATGATGGTGGCGCCTTCCTTTCAGATAGGGGTTACCAAAGACGTGGTCGATGTGGGACTCGGTGTTGATCACATACTTGACACCGCCGCATTTTCTCCTTGGCAAATCGATCATCTGCTCCAACTGGGTGATCCACTGTGCGGTGTCGATGGCGATGGTGCGGGGCACCCTGGCCGTCCATATAGGATTATTCAGGCCGGTTCTTCTTGCCGCCGGAGTCATCCTCTGCCAGCTGCCTGCTCCGTGACGATGCCGCTTGTCGATCTCGTCAAGAATATTTGGGGAGACTTGGCGCGGATCATGAGTAGGGCCGCCCGGCGGCGTACTTGGCACCCAGAGGCGCCCCTACCGGCGCTCATCAGTATCCCACGATGGGCATTACCAGGCGTGCTTGCCGCACGGCAAGCTGGTTCAGGCCGAAGAAGTTCATCATGGGTGATAGCTCTGATAGGCGGCTTCGAACTGGCCCATGGGCTGACCTCGGTCTTGAACCAGCCGTGATGCAGGCATGATAGCTTCAGGTCCATGTTGGTTGGCTCATGGCACATGGGCATCTCCGGTTCGTCGCCGAAGAACATTTCACGCCCTCGTCCTGGTCCGCCAGGTCAGAACGCTCGGTGCCCTTGGCCCGCTTGCGGACGTAGATGTTCATGACCGTGGTCTCCGTGGAGAAAGATGGAGGCACCCCGGCGGCAGCCCTCCAGCTGGGTCATGGACTTTACCGTGGTTGTTCTCACCGCCCACCAGCAGGATGCCGTGGCCCCTGTAGACCACGCTGGAGGAGTGGAAGGGGTGTAGCCCCTCCTTATCCATCTGGTTGGCCAGCATGGTGACCATGATCTTGTTCAGCTCACCTTCTTCCCAGAAGCTGGTGAGGATCAGCTGTTCGTTCTCGTAGCGGATGGACTTCACTGCCTCGTCATAGTACCAGATGGTATCGGGCTGTTCCTTGGTGATCTCATGGGAGACCTCCACAGAGCCCAGGCGGTAGTTGAGGAAGGACATGTCCTCCGCCACTGCAGTGCGCTCCGGACCGCCCACCACGTCAAAGCGAATCACGGCCTTGTTGCTGCTAATCTGTTCGGAAAATGTGCTCATATCGTCTCTCCTGTTCTGAAAATTGGGTGTCAGTTTAGTAGGGGATCACTTCATGGTGGTGATAGGCCGGGACTGGAGCAGATACACCTGCCCGTCTACGATGGCCCACTCGATATCCTCCGGGCTTTTTGTAGAAGGCCTCGATCCTGTTGGCCAGGGTCACCAGTTGGTTGCGCTCGTCATCTGTCAGCACGGGGGCCTCCCGCTGGTCCTCGGGCACCGGGATCTCCTTCGTGCCGCCCCGCTCGTTGAGGCGGACCACCATGGTCTCCTTTTCAGAGATGTACTCCGTGGTGACCTCCCCGGTGTGCTTGTTGATCCACAGATTGTCCGGGGTGACAATGCCAGAGACGATGGCCTCGCCCAGGCCCCAGGCGGCCTCCAGCACCACGGTGTCATAGTCGTTGGTGATGGGGTTGGAGGTGAACATCACGCCAGCCTTCTGGGCACTGACCATGCACTGAACCACCACCGCGATGGAGATGTTCCGCTCGTCAAAGTGCTTTTTCGGCGGTAGAAGATGGCCCGGTCGTTGTACAGGAGGCCCAGCACCCTTGATGTACTTCACCACGTCGTCATTGCCGATGACGAACAGGAAGGTCTCCTGCTGCCCGGCAAAGCTGGCGTCGTCCAGATCCTCGGCGGTACCGCTGGAGCGGACGGCCACCGGCTGGCAGGAGTCGCCAATCTGGCGGTAGAGCCGGATGATGTCCTCGGCCATTTCCTGGGGAACGGGGGAGCTGATGATGCGCTCCCGATCTCGGCCGCGACGGAGATCAAAGATGCGTCGCTGGAGAAGTCGATGGTGTCCAGCTTTTCAAAGACATAGTCCCAGAGGCCGTTGGCCTCCATGAATGCGTTGAACATCTCTGAGCGGACGATGAACCCCTTGGGCACCGGCAGCCCGGCCCGGGACATACGGCAGAGGCTGGCGCCCTTGCCTCCGGCGGCGTGGGCCAGTTCCTCGTCGGGGGATTTCGTCAAACCATGCCAAATATGGACTCATGATGCAGGACTTCCTTTCTGTTCCAATTCCCGCCGGATGGCGGGCGTCTTGTTCAGGGAAACCGGCTGCGGCGCTGTATTCAGCGCCGCAGCCGTGTTGCAGCTCCTCAGCTGAGAACTTCCACTACGCCGATGGAGCCGTCTACGCGGATTTTATCGCCGGTCTTGATCAGCTGGGTGGCGCGGCGGGTGCCTACCACACAGGGGACGCCGAACTCCCGGGCCACCACGGCGGGGGTGGGACAGAGCGCCGCCGGTGTCGGTGACCAGCGCGGAGATCTTGGAGAAAGAAACCACCCAAGCGGGGTTGGTCTTTGCACACCATTGAATTGGACTTGGTCCCAGGCGTGATGGGTGATCCATCTTCCCCACGGGACGGCTCCTGAGACCACTCGGTGGCAGTGCCGTACCACTCCTGGGGATGGAGCTTGCGGGCCATCTCACCAGCGGCTCTTGCTTCCAGACAGAAGGGATCGCTGACCTTGGCATGAATGTCCTCGGATCGTCCAGGATGCCGGGATGGGACCGCCGGATCCTCGTACCAGGTTTTGTAGATGAACTCCGTGGATTGTACATGGCCTTGAAGCCGTACTCCTTGCGGTAAGCACGTCCATCATCTCCAGGAACGTCTCACTGCCGGGGACGCTGGCGGCCTTCTCAACGGTGCGGCGCTGTCTGCTGCGGAGAGGAACAACTCCTTTAGAAGCAGGGACACGGCAGATCTCCTCGCTTCATCTCCCTTCAGAGTCCCAGTTGCGGTCGGCAGGGGAGACATTAATCTTGCCGATCAACTTTATCGTCGGCGCCGGCTGCGCGGCGGCGTTGGTGAAGTCTTCTTGGCGATCCAGGCCTTGCCGATGGGGGCACCGAACCGCTGATACATATAAGTACAGTCGGCACCCCAGCGGCCATCGCAGTCCCACCAGCCGCCAATGTCGAAATATAGTGGGGAGATGGGGTTCGGGCAGTGCAAGTCATCGTAGAACCACATCAGGCTCTTCTCGCCCTCGTCCTTCCACTCGATGGGGAAGCGGTCGTCGGTGAATTTTTGTTGCGAGAACCTTGGAAGTATCACTCATGATGATTTCTCCTTCTGTCTGATTTAGACTGTTTTTGGAACTGGATAATCGAGGATCGCGCGCCTTGGATCTCTATCAATGCTGCCGCGACGGCAGGACATGGACCGATAATTTTAATCGATTATATTTGCTTAAAAATAAATTAAGAATAGAATTTGTAAAAATTAAAATATTTTTGTTAAATTCACAGATTTATTAACAAAAAGTTGATTTATCTTTAAAAAGATGATATGCTGCGAAATAGAAAAGAGATAGCATAGATGTTCGAAAAATTTAAATAATCGATTATTTATCATAGGCTCATTTTAATCAGAACCCCCAAAAAAGTCAAGGAAAAACCGTCAGATTCTTGTCAAAAAATACTTAACAAAAAGGGGCGTTAAATTTTATGCAATTAAGAGAAATGACTCTGGAAGTGGACACCCACACCCATACGATCCTATCCGGACACGCTTGGTCCACTCTGCGGGAAAACTGCTGTGCCGCAAGAGGGCGGGGCATGAAAGGCCTGTGTTTAACCGAGCATGCGCCGGGGATAGAGGGCGGCGCGCCTTCCTTTATTCCACACAGCCAGCGGATGCTGCCTCAGGAGGTGGAGGGGATCCGGGTGTATCAGGGGATCGAGGTCAATATCCTCGACCATCAGAACCACTTGGACATTCCAGAGGAGTATCTGAAGATGTGCGAATTTGTCATTGCCAGCATTCACTCCCACATGTTCCCGGAGAAGATGGATCGAGCAGCCAACACCGCCACCTATTTGGAGATTTTGAAGAATCCTATGTGGACATCATCGGCCATGCGGATGACCCAGCGTCCCCTGTGACTTTGAGGCCATTGTGCAGGAGGCTCAGCACCAGGGAAAGCTGCTGGAGTTGAACAACAACTCCACCACGGCCCACCGGCCCGGCAGCCTACCCTCTTTAAAGCAATACATCCTGTGCTGCAAGGCCCACAGCCAGCGGGTCTGCGTGGCCAGTGATGCCCATTTCGACACCATGGTGGGCAATGTGGCGCCGATCATGGCGCTGCTGGACGAGCTGGAGTTCCCACAACAGCTCATCGTGAACCTGCGGCAGGAGACCTTTGAAGCCCTATCTGCGGGGCAGGGAAGCCCGCATCGGCAGCAGATGAGGGAACCGTCAAATCCATTGACAAATTCCTCAAAGCGGGATACAATAAAACAAAATAATAATCGATTATTAAAATAATAAAAAATCGATTTTATAGAAGGATAGGGAGAAAGAGGGGGCGGAGCCATGCCTGCAGGACAGAGGAAGAGCACCATGCGGCAGGAGATCGGACGTACATCCAGAACAGATCGCCCAGGGCGTGTACCGGCCGGGAGATCGGATTGTGGAGACCCAACTGGCCCAGGAGATGAATGTTTCCCAGGCAGCGCCGGTGCAGGGAGGCTCTGCTGGAGCTGGCTGCCATGGGCCTGGTGGAGGAACGGCCCTATTCCGGCACCTTCGTCCGCCACCTGGACGCCATGGAGGTCCTGCTGAAAAAGATGGATCAGGCCGAGGGATGATGCCCTTTGCAGAGATGGACATCGCGTTTCACGGCATGATCGTGGACGCCGCTGACAGTCCATCCCTGAAGCGGGCGTGGGACAATCTGCGCCTGGTGGAGTGGACCAGCGTGTCAGTGGCAGTAACCCCAGGAGTCGTTGCCGGAACTGGCGGGAACAGCACTGGCAGATTTTCCGCACTCTGCGCAGCCATGCGGAGCAGGAGGCGGGCGCCTATATGTTTTTGCATATCAAACACTTGGAGAGGAACTGAAACGCTATGTGACAGAGACGGACCAGGCGGAGGCCGTTCCGCAGGAAAGAGAGGAGAGGAGACTTTCATGATGCAGGAAGGCCGTGACTGGGACCGTCTGGTGATTAACCGGAAGGATACCACAGGAGAAGAGCGGGTCATCGGCCATACACAGATCCGTAAGGGCGGCATCGCCAAGGTCACCGGCACTGCCCAGTATGGCTCGGATGTGGATTTGCCCGGGCAGCTGTATGCCGCAGTAGCCCGCAGTCCTTATCCCCACGCCCGCATTTTACAGATTAACACGCAGGAGGCCGCCGCGCTGTCCGGCGTCCGGGCAGTGATCACCGGCGCGGACTGCCCCACGCTGTTCGGCTCCTTCATTGCGGACCAGCCCATCGTGGCCCGGGAGAAGGTCCGCTACCAGGGGAGCCGGTGGCCGCCGTGGCGGCTGACACCCAGAAATCGCACGGGAGGCCGCAAGGCTGATCCAGGTGGAGTATGAGCAGTTACCAGTGGTCAATGACCTGGAGACCTCTATGAAAAATGCAGCACACCACCATTGAAACCCATACTGCCACCGCGCAGGCGGGATCCCATCTCTGGGGAGATCCAATATCTGCTCGCTCAGTCCCCCTTCAGCAACCGGGGTTGATCGCCAAGACCTTTCATGTGCCCATGGAGAAGGTGCGCCTTACGGTCACGGAGATCGGCGGTGGCTTCGGCGGCACCGCCGCAACCAACATCGGCTGGAAGGATCTGCCGGACCACTGGACGGACAAGGAGGAGAACCTCTGCGGCAGGCATCGCCTGGCTTCAACAAACTCACCGGTACCCCCTCCACCCACCTCGGTTCTGGTGAGATGAACGGAGCAGCTACAGCCCACATCATGTCCGCCAGCACAGAGATGGGCCAGGGCGTCACCACCACACACTGCCCCCCAGATTGCGGCGGAAACCCTGGGTATGGCTCTGGAGAAGATCTCCATGGCACCGGTGGATACCGCCATTACTCCCTATGATAAGACCACCACGTCCTCTCGCTCCAATCTTCGATCCCCCGCCGGTGGACGGCCGGCAGTCAAGCGGCCCACGGTCATGTGGATGCACGGCGCCCAGGCCGCTGTCGTGGCGGTGAACCCCAAGACGGGCCGGGTCCACGTGAAGAGGGGGGCCGCCCACGATGTGGGCAAGGCCATCAACACCGGCTGCCTCCAGCAGATCGAGGGGGCTCCATCATCATGGGACTGGGCCACGCGCGATGGAGAATGATCTACGAGGACGGCAAGCTCCGCAACGGCAACATGGTGACTATAAGGTCCCCACCTTCATGGACCTGACGTGGAGATGAAGATCACCCTGGTGGAGAGGCCCATCCGGGAGGGCCCATACGGCGTCAAGGGCATCGGCGAGCCCCACGCCTTGCCGCGGATTTCACCTCCATCCCCATCAAGCCGGAACACGTTTTGTTCAGAAAAGGAGCGCGGCCATGCCCAAGTTTGAACTCTACAACGGCGCGCCCCTCGGCGAGACAGCATCGGCCCCATGCTGGTCCCACGATATGCCCGGGTAGTGGCTGCTGGCCCGCTGGAGAGCGGGAGATCCCCCACTCCACAATTTCTACCTGGGCTTGAAAAAGCTGGATTTGCGGCCGGATGAGCTGCTGGCCCGTATCCGGATTCCTGCGCCGCCCGCCCACTCCGGCAGTTTTTACATCAAGTACACTCGCCGGGACGCCATGGATCTGGCGCTGCTGGGCGTCTCTACCTATGTGGAGCTGACAGGCGACACCCACAAGCTGTGCGAGATCGCCCTGACTACCACCCGCACCCACGCCTATTCGGGCCTTTGAAACGGAGCGGATCCTGACGGGCAGACCCGCCGTGGAGGAGACCTTCCTGGCAGCGGGCAAGGCCGTGCTGCAGGAGAGCCATCCCCGGTCCAGCTGGCGCTCCAGCGCGGAATTCCGCCTGGCGCTGCCGAATTCCTTCTGCCTGCGCTGGTGGCAGAACTGACGGCAAGCACGTTCTGACCGTGGAGGGCCTGGCCCGGGGACGGCCGCCTGCATCCTGCAGGAGGCGTTCCTGGAGGTGGGGGCTGTCCAGTGTGGCTGCACACGCCCGGGATGCCCTTTCTGGCATCGCGCTGCTGAACCTGTGCCCCATCCCACCCGGGAGCAAATCCGCAAGGAGATGGAGGGCAATATCTGTCGGTGCACGCGTTCATCTCGGGATGGCGTCCTTGACCTCGCAGCCCAGGATGCTGGACACTAGCTCCTTGAACTTCATGATCTCGCCGTCGGGCTTGTGCTCGTCATAGTAGTCCATGATGGCGCCGAAGAGCATGTAGTTGCTCTCACCATGGGGGACATGATAGGTGCCGCCCAGAGGGAAGCTCATGCCGTGGACAGGGCCGCAGCCGGCCTTCAGAAAGGCGATGCCGGCGTAGAAGGAGGCGGTGACGAACTGGTCCATATACTCGAACCGGGCGTCCTGGCCCTTCTCGTCGATCAGCTTGAAGCCCTTGAGGATCATGTCCATGGCCTTCTCGCTGAAGAGCTCGGAGGTCATGGTCTTGCGGTGGGGGCTCAGGAAGGACTCGGTGGCGTGGACCAGCGCGTCGATGGCGGAGCAGGCGAAGGGCTTGTAGGGCAGGGTCTTGAGCAGATCCGGAATCAGGCAAACCTTGTTGGGGATGATGTCGTCGGAAACCAGGCCCAGCTTGGTATCGCCGCCGGTGAGCACGCCGTCCTTCTCGTCCTTGACAATGGCCACGGAGATGTTGGTGCACTCAGAGCCGGTGCCGCAGGTGGTGGGGATGGCGATGACGTCCTTCTCATGCACCACGGGGAAGCGCTTGAAGTACAGGTTGTGGACCGTGTCGGGCCGCTTGCAGCCCAGCAACTTGCACAGGTCCATGATGGCGCGCCCACGGCGATGACGCGGTCATAGCTGTCGTAGGGGATGGCGTCGTACATGACCTGGATCATTTCCTCACGCTGGGCTCGCCGGCACCGAACTTCTCCTGGAACACATAGTGGCACTTGAGCCCTAAGTCCTTCATGAAGGGGGGTGTAGATGAACTCGTTGGTCAGCACCACATCCCGCTCATTCAGTTTGAACTCCTCCGCCATCTGGGCGAAGGTCTGGAACTTGTACACCGTCGGGGCAAAGATGATCTCTCTCTTGTCCGTCATCAGGGAAGCAGAAAATGCGTCCATATTGAAAATCTCCTTTGAAGAGTGATTTTGAGAGGTGCCGCGGCAGCCGGAGCGACTGCCGCGGCAGGGAAGAAAAGCACAGTGATCAGATTTGATCCGACCACCACAGCAGGGCAGCGGTTTATTTCCGGGGGGCATTGACACAGGTGCCGTGGCACACATGGGCCGCCTCCATCACCGCCTCACTGACCGTCGGGTGGGGGTGGACGGTGTGGCCGATCTCGCGCCACCGTGCCCTCGCACTCCATGACGGCAGCCACCTCGGCGGCCAGGTCCGTGGCCCGGGGGCCGATGATGGGAAGCCCAGATCTCATCCGGACTTTGTCATAGACAAATTTGGCAAAGCCTTGTTCTCGCCCATGGTCAGGGCCTTTCCATTGCCGGAGAGGCTGAAAGTCCCTACGCCTACATCCCGGCCTGTGGCCCGGGCCTGCTCTCTGAGGCCCACCATGGCCGTCTCGGGATTGCAGTACACGCAGGAGGGGATCCGATCGTAATTGAGCTGCTTGCAGGGCTTTCCCGGCGATGTGGTCCGCCACCAGCAGGCCCTGGGCGGAGGCCACATGGGCCAGCTGCATCCGACCGTTGATATCACCGATGGCGTACACGCCGGGCACGTTGGTGCGGCAGAGGCCGTCCACCTCCACAAAGCCCTTCCGGTCCATCTTCACGCCGATGGTGCCCAGGCCGATGCCCCTCGGCTCCGGCCATCAGCACCACGTCGCCCTCCCACGGTGCCCTTTGGCGCCATCCTTGACAGAGGCGTAGTGGATCTTCAGGCCGTCCTCGATAGACTCCACCTTCACACCCAGCACCAGCATATTCAGCAAGCCGGTGGAATCCACCACCCGGGCAGGTCCACGCCGGGAACGGGGATCCGGGCGGGGCTGGAGCCAGTGGCCACGATCAGGTGGTCGCAGGTCAGGTCCTCACCGCCGGCCAGATGGACCGTTTGTCGGTCCGTCAGGGTGGCGTGGTCGGCGAACACGGTGACGCCGTGGTTCTTCTCCCAGGAAGGCCACGCCGTTGCTCAGTTGTTTGGCCACGGCGTTCTTCCGCTCAATGATTTTGGCGTAGTCGAAGGTGACGTTGTCGGCGCTGACGCCGAAGGGGGCGCCGTTTTTGGCGTCGTGATAGATATCGGCGGAGTGGAGCAGCGTCTTGGTGGGGATGCACCCCCGGTTCAGGCAGGTGCCGCCCAGCTCCGCCTCCTCCACCAGGGCGGCCTTCAGGCCGTTCTGGCTCAGGCGGATGGCGCACTCGTAGCCGCCGGGGCCGCCGCCCACGACGATGGCATCAAATTTCTGCATAGGCGCCTCCTCAGATCAGCAGGATGGGATTCTGCAGATAGCTCTTCAGCTTCTGCAGGAATTTGGCGGCCTCGGCCCCGTCGATGATCCGGTGGTCATAGCTCAGGCACAGGGCGCACATGGACTTGATGACGACCTGGTCCTCGCTCTCGTCATCGGTGACCACCACGGGGGTCTTGGCGATCTTGCCGACGGCCAGGATGGCGGACTCAGGGGGATTGATAATGGCCACGAAGTCATCCAGGTCGAACATGCCCAGGGAGGAGACAGTGAAGGTGCCGCCGTGATAGTCGGCCTCGGTCAGCCTGCCCTCCCGGGCCTTTTCAATCAGCTCCGCGGACTTGGCGGCGATGCCGGTAAGGCCGATGATGTCGGCGTCCTTGATGACGGGGACGATCAGACCGCCGGGAACGGAGACGGCAGTGCCCACGTTCACATAGTCGTGGTAGAGGATGTCGCTGCCGTCCACACTGGCGTTGACGATGGGGAAGTCCTGGAGCGCCTTGGCGCAGGCCCGGACAATGATGTCGTTGTAGGAGATCTTGATGCCCAGGGCCTTGTACTGGCGCCGCAGGGCCACGGCGGCCGTCATGTCCACCACCATCCGGTGGTTGGTCTGGGCATTGGTGGACTTGCTGGTCAGCATATTCCGGGAGATGGCCTTGCGCATCCCGCTCATGGCTTCGGTGCGGGTGCCCCGGGTCAGCTGACCGGGGATGGGCTCCGCTGCGGGTGCGGGTTCTACCGCGGCACTGGCGATGTGCAAGTCCTCTGTGGTGATCTTGCCGTTGGGGCCGGTGCCGGTGACGCCGGAGAGGTCAATGCCCTGGGCGCGGGCCTGATTGGCGGCCAGCGGCGTCACGGCGGGCTGATTGGCGATGTAGTTCTGCACGTCCCGCTCCACCACCAGGCCGTCCGGCCCGGAGCCGGGGACGGCGGCGATGTCTACACCGTTCTCCTCCGCCCGCAGCCGGGCCCGGGGAGAGGAAAACATACGCTCACCGGGGGCGTGCTCCCGACAGGTTGCGGGGCGGGGGCAGCGGCCTCGGCGGTAGGCGCCTCGGGTGCAGGCGCGGCGGGAGCGGCAGCGGGGCCTCTACCGCCCAGCAGAGCGGAGATGTCCTCACCGGGCTCGCCCACAATGGCGATGGGCTGGGTGATGGGGACCGTGTCGCCCTCGGGGTGCAGGATCTTCAGCACCGTACCGGTGGCGGTGGAATCCATGGTGATGGTCAGCTTGTCGGTCTCCATCTCAAAGAGGGGGGCGCCCTCAGTGGTCTGCTCGCCCTCTTTCGCCAGCCAGTTGGTAATGGTGCCCTCTTCCATCAGAAGGCCCTGCTTAGGCATGATAATGACAGAAGCCATGTCGTCTGCTCCTTTCTCAGCGGTACATGGCCGCCTTGCAGGCGTCCACGATATCCTTCACGCTGGGCAGCACCGCCTGTTCCAGCCCCAGGTTAAAGGGAAGGGGGCAGGCCTTGGCGCCGATATGGACAGGGGCGGCGTCCAGATAGGGAAATACCATCTGGCTCACCTGAGACACCACCTGGGCGCCCCAGCCGTTGTTCTGATGGGCCTCGTGGACCACCACTAGGCGGCCGGTCTTTTTCACGCTCTCCGCTACGGTGTCGTAGTCGAAGGGCACCAGGGTCCGGGGGTCGATGACCTCGGCGGAGATGCCCCCCCTGGCCAGCTCGTCGGCGGCCTCCAGAGCCCGCTTCACATACAGCAGGTTGGCCACGATGGTCACGTCTGTGCCCTCCCGCTTGATGTCTGCCTTGCCGAAGGGAATGCAGAAATCCGGGTCGTCGGACACCTCACCCTTGGTAGCGTAGAGCACCTTGTGCTCGAAGAAGCAGACGGGGTTGTCGTCCCGGATGGCGGTGCGCAGCAGCCCTGCGGCGTCGGCGGGAGTGGAGGGGCAGACCACCTTTAGCCCCGGGATGTGCATGAACAGGCTCTCCAGGGACTGGGAGTGGGTGGCGGCGTTGCCGCGGCCTGTGCCCTGCTGGCCCCGGATCACCAGGGGGATCTTGGCATGGCCGCCGAATACGTACCGGGTCTTGGCTACCTGGTTGAAGATCTGATCCGCTGCCACAAAGGCGAAGTCCCAGTACATCAGCTCTGCGATGGGGCGCATCCCGCCGGAGGCGGCGCCCAGGGCGGCGCCGATGATGGCGGACTCAGAGATGGGGGTGTTGCGGACCCGGTCCGTGCCGAATTCCTTGTAGAGGTCCCGGGTGCAGCCGTACACGCCGCCCAGCTTCTCCACGTCCTCGCCCATGACGAAGACCCGCTCGTCCCGCCGCATCTCCTGGGCGATGGTCTCCCGGATCGCCTGCGAATAAGAAAGCTTAGCCATTGTCTCGTACCCCCTTAACCTTCATAGAACACGTCGTCCAGAACATGGGCCGGATCGGGCTCCGGGCTGTTCATGGCGAACTCCACAGCGGCCTCCATCTTCTTGGCGGCGGCAGCCTCGATGTCGTCCAGCTCCTGCCGGGTGGCCAGCTTGTGCCGGGTGAGATAGGCGCGGAACAGCTTGATGGGGTCCCGCTTCTCCTTCCATTCCTCGACCTCCTCCCGGGTGCGGTAGGGCTCGGGGTCGCCGGTCCAGTGGCCCCGCCAGCGATAGGTCTTGCACTCGAGGATGGAGGGGCCCTCTCCCTTCAGCGCACGTTCCTTGGCCCGGGCAAATGCCTCATACACGGCCACCACATCGTTGCCGTCTACCACCTCGCCAGGGATGCCATAGCCGGCGGCTCGGTCGGCGATGTTCTCCACGGAGGTGGACTGCCAGGTGGGTACGGTCATGCCGAACTGGTTGTTCTCGCACACGTAGATCACCGGCAGCTTCCACACCGCCGCCAGGTTGATGGACTCGTGAAAGGTGCCCTGGTTGGAGGCGCCGTCACCGAAGAAGGCCACGGAGACGTTTTTCCGGTTCTGCATCTTGATGGCCAGGCCGCCGCCGGTGGCGATGGGGATGCCACCGCCCACGATGGCGTTAGCGCCCAGATTGCCCTTGGAGAAGTCGGCGATGTGCATAGAGCCGCTGCGGCCCTTGCAGTAGCCGGTGGCCTTGCCCATCAGCTCCGCCAGGGCCCGGTCCAGCTCTGCGCCCTTGGCGATGCAGTGGCCGTGCCCCGGTGCGTGGATGCGATGTAGTCCTCGTCCGTCAGCTGAGCACAGACAGAGGCTGCCACAGCTTCCTCGCCGGTGTATAGATGAACGGAGCCCCGCAGCTTGTTTTCGGTGAACAGCGTCCAGGCTGTCTCCTCAAAGTCCCGGATCTCATTCATCTTGTTATAGATCCAAAGTCCGGTTTCACGATCAATCATGAAAGGATGCACCTCCAAAACAGAATTAGGGGCCGTGGGTGCCATTAGAAGCGCGGCCCGCATTTGTTTACAGTTTAACACCCGAATTATCGATAATCAAGTATTTATAATCTATGGGATTTGACAAATCTTCGGACGGGTTTTGTGCAGAATGTGAATTTCTCTGGAAGAATTGACTTTTTCTGGCGGGTTCCATATAATAGAATCTCAATAAGAGCAAAAAAATCCGCCGTTTTTGGCGGATTTTCCAGCAGATGGAGGGATTGGATGTGCCGAGAGGGGCATAGATTCCGTCTCCCACCGGCAGGTGTTCCGGGAGGAGATTCGCAACGCCATCCGGGAGGCGATTTTTTCCGGGAAGCTGAATCCGGGGGACCGGATCATTGAAACCTATTGGGCCAAGGAGCTGGGAGTGTCCCAGGGCCCTGTACGGGAGGCCATCCGGGATCTGGAGGCCATGGGGCTGGTGGAGACGGTGCCCTTCAAGGGATCCCGGATCCGGACGCTGACGGAGAAGGATGTCCGGGACAACTACAGCGTGCGGATCTGCCTGGAGTCTAAGAGCATCCGAGACGCCATCATCCAGCTGGACGACCAGCGGATGGCGGAGTTGGTGGAGCATCTGCGCACCATCCTGCTGGAGATGGATGACTGCGCCAACCGGGGAGATCTGCGGCAGTTCACGGACTGTGACACCCTGTTTCACCGGGCCATCATCGATGCCACGGGAAATCAGGTGCTACTGAAGCTATGGGAGCAGTGTAATATGCGCAACTGGTTCCGCTTCTCCGCCCTGACGGACGCGACCAGTTTGCGGCAGCTCCAGTCCGGCCACCAGCAGATTTTGGAGGCCATCTGCGCCCGGGACGTCAAGACGGCCACCTCCATGCTGGAGGACCATCTGACCGGCCTGATGGACGGCTTCATCCGGGGCGTCAAGGCTTAGAAACCAACTGGTAAACGCGCAGATATTTTCAGAACTTCCTGCCAGCATTGACCTTCCACTTCTCATGTGCTATCTTCATGTGCTATCTTAATATGGCGATTTAAGGTTACCACCGAGTAAACGCCTTGCTCCATTCTGTCAGGCCAGGGAAAGAATGGAGTCAAGGCGTATTTTTGTTTAGCTAACAAGGCGTGTTCATGTCCCGGGAAATGCGCAGAAAACGCAGGTCCTGCCGTCGGAGGAGTGCCGCGCCGTCGTGGAGCGGGGAACCTCCGGCGTGCTGGCCCTGGCCGAGGATGGCGGATACTCCTACACGGTGCGGCTCAGCTATGTGTACGACGGGGCATAAGCTGGAGCTGATCCGTAGGACGACCTACTTCTGCAGTGTGATGGTCTTTGGCACGGTACGGGTTTTGGAGGATAACCGGGAAAGGCGGACTGCCACCGAGAAACTGGCGGTAAAGTACGCGCTGAGGGACTCCTTGGAGCACCATGCCCAGGCCATCCATCAGGTGTGGAAGCCCTTGTGCATTCTAGAGATGACGATTGCCCCTCTCCCGGTAGGAAAGCCATCGAGATCGTCTGAAAACATCCCCATCCCTACAAAGATGGAAAACGAGTGATTGCGGGATTTTCTGCGCTCTACAGGAAGAAAGCGAGGTCAAGGGCAAAATACGCAGTGATCTACCGGCACCGAAATGAATATCCGTTATGTTTCGATTTTTTCAGATATCCCGAAGCGGATACTACGATTTCGTCCATCGTCTGGGTAGGCCGGAGAAAGACGCGGCCCTTGCAGAAATCATTGCGGAACAGAGGGAGCGCAGCTTTCGTACATGGCTGTCGCAGGATGTGTCTGGAGCTGAAAAAGCGGGACATCCACCGTGATCCCAAGACCATACTGCGTATCATGGAGAAATACGGAATTGCTTGCGGAAATCCGGCGGCAGAAAATTGGGGGCAATCTAGGGCAGCAGGCAATCAATACGAAAACCTGCTGAACCGTCGGTTTCATGCGGACAGACCCAACAGCAAATGGGCGACGGATATTTTCTACATCCACACCAAGCAGGGCGTACAGTATCTGTCCATGATCTGGGAACTTTATGATAACAGCATTGTTGCCTACAAGACCAGCACAAAGCAAACCATCAACCTAGTGTTGGACACCATTCGCCTGGTCATGCGCAAGGAGAAAAAGAGGGCCGCTGCAGAGTTGCAAATCCACAGCGACCAGGGGTTCCAGTACACCTGGCAAGCATACTTTGACCTGACAAAATATGGAATTATACTTTCCATGTCAAGATGAGGAAATGGTTATGACAATGCTATGGCAATGTATCTACCGCCGCAAACCCGCCACTCTCTCAGGAGCCAACGAACTGATTAACCGCTACATTCACTTCTACAACCATGAACGTATCCAGTTAAAAACTGGAGAGGCGCCGCTTACGTTGCGCCTCTCCGCTTAAAATTCCATACATGAAAGCCTTTTTATGCTGTCCGCACTATCTGGCGCGGTTCACTGCTGCCCCAGGGCCCTTTTGTGTCAATGTCGCCTCCGGCCCCGGTAGCCGCCCCCGCGGCGGCGGGGTACGCTACGGCCGTACCGGTAGCGCCGGCGGCCTACCGTCAGCTTCCAGACGATCAGCGCCGCCGCCAGCACCAGCAACGCGATGCCAACCACCTTCACCGCGGTGGAACTGAAGAAGTTCCGCACGTTCCGCCAAAACAGCAGCAGGCCGGAGGCCTCCACATCATGGGAGGCCAGCAGGTCCACCGTGGTCAACACCTCTCCCTCCAGAGAGAGGGAGAGAGTGCCAAGCACCTGCCCCTCGGTGACCGGAGCGTCCACAGGACTCTCCAGGTCCAGCGTCCGCTCCAGAGAGGCGGGATCAGTGCCCTTGGGCAGCAACAGCTCCACATCCGCCGCCGGATGGACGGACACATGGTCCACCTTGGACAGCGCCACGCTGACCTCCTTCACCAGCTCAGCCTCCTCCAGCACCGTCTGATAGGAGAAGTTCTCAAAACCCCAGTCGAAGAGACGGGAGGTCTCGGAAAAGCTCTGGACCTGGGTGCCGCCGCTGGGCAAGGTCACGGATTCGGCCCCCAGCACCACGCTGATGAAGGAGAGGCTGCCCTCCGCGGCAGTGGATACCAGGCAGTGGCCGGCATCGGAGGTGGAGCCGGTCTTGACGCCGTGGGCCCGGCTGTCCAGATATCCCAAGGCCCGCCAGTTGGAGATCAGGTAGTTGGTGGAGTGGAGCACCCGCTCCTCGCTGAGATTGGTGGCGGGGATGGTGGCGCTCTTCATATCGCAGATCCGCAGGAAGTCGTCATGCTTCAGGGCCTCCGCTGTGATAAGGTACAAGTCCCAGGCGGAGGTGTAGTGCTGGCTGTCATGCAGGCCGGTGGTGTTGACGAAGTGGGTGTTCTCACACCCCAGAGCCGCAGCCTTTTCATTCATGGCGCCCACGAAGGCGTCCACGCTGCCGCTGACCTGCTCCGCCAGAATGTTGCACGCCTCGTTGGCGGAGACGATCAGCATACACTCCAGCAGCTGCTCCACCGTCAGCACCTCCCCGGCCCGGATGCCGGCGGTGCTGCCATCCGCCGCCAGCCCCTCCAGGGCGCTCTCCGTAACAGTGATTGGCTGGTCCATGGACAGCTGCCCGCTGTCCACTGCCTCCAGCGTCAGCAGAGCGGTCATGATCTTGGTGAGACTGGCGGGATAGAGCCCTCGTGCTCGTTCTTTCCATAGACCATGCGGCCGGTGTTGGCGTCCACCAGCAGGGCAGCCTTGGCCTGGATGGCGGGGTCAGGCACCTCTGCGGCGGAGGCAGGACCTGTCAGCAGGGAGACCGCCAGGATCAGCAGCAAAAAACAGAGAAAAAGCGGTGTGTTTTCATATCAAACTCCTACCATCTGTGGTATAATCAACTTGCATCGCGCGGCAGCGCGCGGCGAAAAGCGCCGCGGTTCGACATTTCAATTCATAGTATATCAAAAAACGGGTGGGAGTTCAACAGTGAGTGGACGGGGAAGGCCGACAAAAAGTGAGATCATTCTGCTGGGGTTGACGGCGGTGTTCCTGTGCGCCCTGGCGGGCCTGTCTCTTCGGGATCGGCAGGACCGCGTCCCGGGCGTAGTCATCGAGACAGAGGCGGAGGTCCCCGGGAGGAGATCGCCCCGGACTTCCCGCCGGTGGATCTGAACACTGCCACGGCGGAGGAGCTGGACACGCTGCCCGGCATCGGGGAGAGCCTGGCCCGCCGGATCATCGCGTACCGGGAGGCCAACGGCCCTTCGGGAGCATTGAGGAGATCATGGAGGTGAGCGGGATCGGAGAGGCGAAATTCGCCGAGCTGGAGGACCGCGTCACTGTGGACAACGGCAAAGGAGAGGTGACAAATGAGGATTCTGGTGGTTGATGACGAAAAGCTGCTGGTCAAGGGCGTGAAATTCAATCTGGAGAACGAGGGGTACGAGGTGGAGTGCGCCTATGACGGTGCCTCCGCCGTGGAGCTGGCCCGCAACGGCCGCTTCGATCTCATCATTCTGGATGTGATGATGCCGGAGCTGGACGGGCAGGAGGCATGTATGCGGATCCGGGAGTTCTCCAATGTGCCCATCATCATGCTCACCGCCAAGAGCGAGGACGCGGACAAGCTGATGGGCTTTGAGTGCGGAGCGGATGACTACGTTACAAAGCCCTTCAACATTCTGGAGCTGAAGGCCCGGGTTCGGGCGCTGCTGCGGCGGGCCGCCGGCACGCAGCGGAACCGGGGCGCCGTCCTGACCGCGGGGGACTTGTCCCTGAACACGGAGGAGCGGGTGGCCATCCGGGATGGAAAGACCGTGGATCTGACCGCCAAGGAGTACGATCTGATCGAGCTGCTGATGCGCAATCCCCGGCGGGTGTACAGCCGGGAGAATCTGATGAACGTGGTGTGGGGCTATGCCTACGCCGGGGACTACCGGACGGTGGATGTCCACATCCGCCGCCTGCGGGAGAAGCTGGAGAAGAACCCGGCGGAGCCGGAGTATATTATGACCAAGTGGGGAGTTGGATACTATTTCAAAGGATAAGGGCAGGATCTGGGACAGCCTGCAGTTCAAGTTCGGCCTGAGCTATATCCTGATTATCGCGGGCGTGCTGCTGCTGCTGAACACCTATCCGCTGCGGGTATCGCAGGATCTGGTGTTCCGCTCCAAGGCAACCACGCTCCAGAGCAGCGTGTCCGTGATGGTCTACTCCCTGTCCGGCCTGGACCGGCTGACCGAGGAGAATGTGTCCCAGGCCATGGCGGTGGTGGAGGAGACGGGCCTCAGCCGCATCCTGGTGACGGACAGTGCGGGCAAGGTCCTCTACGATACCCGGGAGACCAACGACGCCCTGGGGGAGTACAGCTTCTACACAGAGATCGTCCAGGCCCTGCTGGGGAACGACGTGTTCTCCAGCAGCTACCGGGACGGGGCCTTCCGCAGCCGGGCGGCCTCGCCAGTGCTGTACCAGAACCAGATCATCGGCGCCGTATACGCATACGAGTATGACACGGAGCAGGCCGCTCTGCTAGAGGGGCTGCAGGGCAATCTATTGCGGCTCTCCGCCGGCATCGCGGTGGTGGTGCTGTGTCTCAGCGGCCTGCTGTCCCGGGCGCTGACCCGGAAGATCGGCCAGCTGCTCACCGCCATCCGGGAGGTGCGGGAGGGCGCTTACAGCCACCGGGCGGAGGTGCCCGGACGCGACGAGATCGCCCAGCTGGCCCAGGAGTTCAACAGCTTGACGGACCGCCTCCAGACTACGGAGAACGCCCGCCGCCGCTTTGTGTCCGACGCCTCCCACGAGCTGAAAACGCCCCTGGCGGCCATCCGGCTGCTGACGGACTCCATCCTCCAGACGGAGAACATCGACCGGGAGACGGCCCGGGAATTTGTCACAGACATCGGGCAGGAGGCGGAGCGCCTCTCCCGTATCACAGAGGATCTGCTCCGCCTGACCCGGCTGGACAGCAACGTGCTGGAGCGGCCGGTGGTAGTGGACGCGCTGCCGGTGCTGGAGCAGGTGATGCGGATGATGAGCCTGGTGGCCCAGGAGAAGGGAACGGAACTGACCTATCGGGCGGAGGGGACCTGTACGATGCTGGCCACCCGGGATGAGATCCACCAGATCATCTATAATCTGACGGACAACGCCGTGAAGTACACGCCGCCGGGCAGCACGGTCCAGGTCTCCCTGTCTCGGGAGGGGGATCAGGTGGTGCTGACGGTGGAGGACAACGGCGCCGGCATCCCGGAAGAGGACCTGCCCCGGATCTTTGAGCGGTTCTATCGGGTGGACAAGGCACGGTCCCGCGCTGCCGGCGGCACGGGTCTGGGATTGGCCATCGTCAGGGACACGGTGGAAAAGCGGGGCGGCACTGTGGAGGCGGCCAACCGTCCTGGAGGCGGCGCAGTTTTCACCGTCCGCTGGCCCTGGCGGGAAGGAGGCGGCCAGACATGAAAAAGCGATGGATTGCCGTGCTGCTGTGCGCCGCCCTTCTGGCGGCCTTCGGCTGGGGACAGCCCCGCATTTCCGGCGAGGGCGAGACATACGACCTCTATTTCCTGGAGGCGGATCTGTCCGACGCCCCTGGCGGCGATGCCCTGCGGGCGGAGCCGCTGTACATCGAGTCGGGCGAGGTGCGGGACACCCGGGAGTTGGCGGAGTATCTGGTGACGGAGCTGCTGGCGGGACCGGAGGACGCCGCCCTCACCAGCGCCATTCCAGAGGAGACTACCCTGCTGTCCCTGGAGCTGGATGGTACCCGGGCCAAGGTGGACCTCTCCTCCCGCTACCGGCTGCTCTCCGGCGTGGCGCTGGCCTTGGCAGACTATGCCATCACCCTGACGCTGACCCAGCTGCCGGAGATCTCCGCTGTCAGCGTGACGGTCCGGGGCCAGCCGCTGGCCTACCGGGACCGGCAGATCTTCACAGCCAGGGATGTCCTGTTTTCCAGCAACGAGGATGTGATCGACACGCTGAACGCCACCCTGTACTTTCTGGATGAGACCGGCGGCCTGACGCCGGTGGAGATGACACTAGACCTGTACGAGGGGGACACGCAGGCCGGGGCCGTGGTCAAGGCCCTGCTGGAGGGGACGGAGGAAAAGGACTGGCTCTCCGCCATTCCGGAGGGATTCCAGGTGACTTCCGTCCGGCTGGAAGAGAGCACGTGCTATGTAGACCTGCCCACGGCGGCTCTGCCGGGTCTGCCGGAGGGGCGGATCTGTCCCTGGCCCTCCGGGCACTGGCGGACTCCCTGCTGTCCCTGCGGGCAGTGGAAGAGGTGCGGTATCTGGTGGACGGTGAGTTCGCCTCCGCCTACGGCGGCGCCGCTGTGCTGGAGCCTTATCTCAGCGCAGCTTGACGGCGCGGGACGCCGCCCCATCAGGCGCCGAAGAACAGCCGCACCGCGAAGGCGGAGGCCAGAAACCCCGTCAGGTCCGCGGCCAGGGCTGCCGGGACCGTGTGCCGGGTGCGGATGATCCCGGCAGAGCCGAAGTACACGGCGATGGTGTAGAATGTGGTTTCCGTGCTGCCCAGCATCACGGCGGCCACTCGGCCGATGTAGCTGTCGGGGCCGTAGGTGGCGATGAGGTCCGAGCCGACTGCCAGGGCGCCGCTGCCGGATACGGGGCGCACCAGCATCAGCGGCGTGGTCTCCGGCGGAATGCCCAGAAACTCCAGCGCCGGGGCGCAGAGGCCCGTGAGCCACTCCAGGGCGCCGGAAGCCCGGAACATGGCCACGGCGGTCAGCAGTCCCACCAGGGCAGGCAGGACCTTCAGCAGGACTGTGAGCCCCTCTTCGGCCCCGTGGGTCAGGGCGCCGTAGACATCCACCCGCTTCCCCATGCCGTAGAGGGCCACCCCGGCCAGCAGTACGGGGATCACCAGAGAACTGAGATTCAACACCGGCACCTCCCCACGGCGGCCAGGAATTTGGCCGTCAGAACGCCAACCACCACCGACAGGGCCGAGGCCAGCCACACTGCCGGCAGGATGTCGAAGGGAGACTGGGCTCCACTGGCGCTGCGGACGGAGGCGATGGTGGCGGGCAGCAGCTGGATGGAAGCGGTATTCAGCACCACCAGTTTTTAGGAATCAAATTGACAAAATGCGACCGTCTGTGATATGTTCTTATAAATGGATAGTTAGGACATATTGCTGAAAAAAAGGAGATACATCGTGAAATCAACGGGAATTGTCAGAAAGGTGGATGAACTGGGACGGATCGTGCTCCCTATCGAGATGCGCCGGACGCTGGATATCGGCGAGAAGGATGCATTGGAAATCTATGTGGTAGGCACGTCCGTCATTCTGAAAAAAATACAAGCCCAGCTGCGTTTTCTGCGACGCCACCAAAGACATCACGGTATTCAAGGGGAAGAATATCTGCCCCAAGTGCCTGAAAGAATTGAAAGAGCTGTGAGCGCCCTGTGCGCTGAAAACATGACGCCCATGCGGAGTTCTCCGCATGGGCGTCTTCTGCGCTGCATGTCCTGCGCGGGTCATGACCGCTCCAGGGCCGCGGCGTACAGCTCGTTTTTGGAAAGACCCGTGTGGGCCGATACCTCCCGGGCGGCATCTTTCAGCCGGATTCCCTGGGCCACCAGCCGCAGGACTTGCTCCGTCCCCTCCTCCAGCGTGACGGCGGCGGTCTCCCGGGGCGGGCTGCCCGCCACCACCAGCACGTATTCTCCCTTGGGGGTGTTTTCCTGGTAATAGGCCGCCGCAGCCAGCAGCCGCTGCAGGATGGCCTGGCCCGCAGCGGCATGGTTGTGTTCGTGGTAGCTCACCAGGGGCTTTTGATCTGAAAGTGATTCAGCAGCTTCACAGAGACCCGGGTGTCCTCCGCGGCGATGAAGTCCACGGCTCCCAGCGTCTCCGCTGCCCGGGGAGAGAAGTCCCCCAGGTTGCCGATGGGCGTGGCCACCAGATACAGCGTACCGCTCATGCGTTCGTCTCCTTTGTTCGGAAATAGGCGTTGTCCAGCTCCGCCGTGGGGCGGCCGGTCCCGTCCTCCAGGCAGAGGGGGGCGGCGATGTCCAGCCCGGCCGTCCGCCCCGGCGGGCCTCTAACAGCAGCAGGGAAGGGGCGTCCCCCGCCCGGCGGCAGACGAGGCGCAGCCGCTTGGGCTCCAGTCCCGGGCCCGGAGGGCGCAGCACAGGTCCGCCAGCCGCTCCGGCTTGTGGACCAGGCAGAAGCTCCCGCCCCACCGCAGCAGCCAGGCTGCTGCCGTGCAGATATCCTCCAGGGTGCAGCCAGTCTCGGCCCGGGCAGCCCGGAGGGCCCAGTCAGTCTCCGGCAGCCTGCCGGACCCGGCGGGATAGTAGGGAGGGTTGCACACCACCAAGTCAAAGCCACCGGCGGGCAGCAGGCCGCGGATCTTTCGTAGGTCTCCCCGGCGGAAGATCAGGCGGTCTGCCAGGCCGTTCCGGGCGGCGGCCTGCTCCGCCAAGCGGACGGCGTCCGGCAGCAGCTCCACACCGGTGACGGACAGTGCCCGCTGGCGCTGGAACAGCAGAAGGCCCAGCAGTCCGGTGCCGCTGCCCAGGTCGCACACCCGAAGCCCCGGCTTCAGCCGGGGGAAAGCTGCCAGCAGAAAGGAGTCGGTACTGGGCTGGAACAGGCCGTCATCGCAGACGAAGGAGAGTCCGCCGGGGCAGAGGAGTTCCCAGTGCTGCAAGTCGATCCCCCATTGGATGATGTCTATATTCATATTATAATGGAAGATCATCATTGTGGCGGATCGTGCGGACGGCGCGGAGCGGCCACTGCATGTTCTCTCCTTCTCTTTTTGCTGCCGCTGGCCCGGTGGGTGATGGAAGTTTCTGCAGCAGGCCGATGCTCTCATCGCCCGCCGGTCCAGGCCCCTGCGGGTCGTGAGGGCCGAGACTTACAGCACGGCCCGGAGCCAGCCCAGGACCAGCAGGTGGAGGGGGTAGAACATATAAAAGAACCACTTGGAAAAACCGCCGCTGGTTCCGTGCTGGCCTGTGTAGCGGGAGAGGAGCAGCAGCGGCAGAAACGCCCCCACGTACTCGACGGAGTAGGCGTAGAGCTCCCAGTCGATCTGGAAGACATGGTCGTAAAACAGTCCGAAAAACGGGTGGATCAGCAGGGAGAGCACCCCCATGTCCAGCATGACCACCATGCAGTAGGCAAACGCCTGGTGCTTCCAACTGCCATAATAATAGTCGAACACCAGGATAATCACCACGCCTGTGTAGCCCCAGTCCGCCGGAACAGACAGGATGAACAGGAGCAAAATCAGCCAGAACACGGCGAAGGACACGCTGGCGGGAGTAGACCGCCGGCCCCACCAGCACCCAGATGCGGCCGTGGAAGGGGGCCCGCTCTGCCGCTGGCTCCACAGAGAGGGTGCTCTCCACAAAGTGGGTGGCGGCCTGGATTCCGTCCCGCTCCAGCTTGGGCAGATCCGGCAGGTCCGCGATGGGGTGCAGCTCCTCCGGGGAGAACACCTCCTGGATATAGGGGCGGTTGTTGCCGCTCTCCGCCAGCAGGGCATAGTTGGTGCAGGAGGGGGACGGTCCGTCAGGGGCGCCGCCAGCAGCTGCTGCCAGTAGACCTCGCTTCCGCCGGAGTTGTCCGTCAGGTCGATGATGAGATCCGTGCAGTCCGCCGCCTGGCGGTAGAAGTCCGTCAGGGCCGCCCGGTCTGTGGCGTAGCTGTCCTCATATTCCGCCGGGAAGCTGTCGATCTTCACATACCCCACGTCTCCGCCGGGCAGGAGCAGGGTGTGGGAGGTTCGCGGCAGGCTCCTCCGAATCGGCTGAATTGACCGTGCCGTCCCTTCGCCGTAGGCATCCAGCAGCGTCTGGAGTCTTTCATAGCCCCGGACGGTCACCGGGTCCGTCAGCACCTCCCGCCAGTGCTCCCGGTCCTGGATGCCGCCGTCCTCATAGGCCCTCACAGTAGGCGCGGTACATATCCGGCTCCACGATCCAGAGGTGGGCCGTATGTCCCCAGGCGGAACAGTGTGCTGTAAACAGCGGAATAGAATACCTCGTCGCTGTCGCTTTCCTGGATCATCTCCCGGTATGCCTGGAAGATGGCCGCCGACGGGTCCTCCGGGTTGTCCCGGTCTCGGACACCCATACAGAGATAGCTGTCCCCCAGTGTCTGGACCAGGTAGTCGTAGTCCTCCAGCCGCTGTTCCTGGGTCAAGCCAAGCAAGTGGTCCATGGAGGGGACCTCAGATTCCGGCCCTCCCAGGGCACCGCATCCCGCCAGCAGACAGGGCAGCACCGCTGCTGCCATCGATGACGTACTGGTCATCGCCCTGGCTGATAGCACCGGCGGGGCAAGCGTCCGCGCAGGAGCCACAGCTCACGCAGGCAGAAGTGATTTTGTAAGCCATGGGAAGCACCTCCATCAGAATTGTACCCCTATTGTAGCATACAAATTAAAAAAAGCAAGTACCAGCCGTTCAAATTCTATGGTTAAATTTTCGAAAAAATACGGGAAAGCGTCCAAAAATGACGTTTGTCAAGACTAACTGTTCACAAATTGTTTTCAAATAGGTCAAAGAAAGTCAAAATTCAACTCTTGACATTTTGCTCGGGCGTGTTATACTAAACACAGAACAAAAGGTTAAAGAAAGTCAAAGTCAAAGAGACGAGGCGTTCTTTGGAAAGGGAGGAATCATCCGTGGGGATTTCCGATTTGATTGCCAGCTTCCTGCAGGAGAGTTTGGAGGAGACGGACGGTGGTGTGCTGGAGGTCCAGCGCAATGACCTGGCCCAGCGCTTCAATTGCGTACCCAGCCAGATCAACTACGTGATGTCCACCCGCTTTTCCCCGGAGCGGGGCTATATCGTGGAGAGCCGCCGGGGCGGCAATGGCTACATCCGGATCACCCGGGTCCGGGTGGACCGCCAGACGCTGCTGATGCAGGTCATTAACACCCTGGGCAGCCAGGTGGACCTGGCCTCCGCTCGGGCCATCCTGAACAATCTGGTCCAGGCCGGCGCCCTGGAGGAGAACGCAGGCCGGAGCATTCTGGCCGCCGTCGGCGACAAGGCCCTGGCCGCGGCCCCGCGGGAGAGCCGGGACACCGTCCGGGCGGACATCATGAAGCAGGTGCTGATCCTGCAGGTGTAGCCGGGACCCGGGCAGCGGGGGAAAAAATGTTTCAATAAGCACGCACAGTTTCCAGATGATAGGAGGAATTGATTTATGAAATGCGAAAATTGTGGTAAGAATGAAGTTACCTTTGTGTATCGGAGCAACGTGAACGGCCATGTGGAAGAGAAGCACCTGTGCAGCGACTGCGCGGAAAAGCTGGGCTATACCCAGCGGCTGGGTGCCCAGAGCCAGCGGATGATGCAAAGCTTCTTCGGGAACAGCCTCTTTGGAAACGATTTCTTCGACGATTTCTTCTCTCCCATGCCCAGCCTGCTGGGGCGGAGAATGAAGATGCTGGAGGACCCCTTTGACGACTTCTTCGCCGAGATGCCGGCCCTGAGCGCCTCTCCTGTCCAGCAGCAGGAGGCAAAGCAGGAAAAGAAGGACGACCTGGTAGGCCAGGAGGACCAGAGCCGCTTTGCCTATCTGCGCCAGATGAACGCGCTGAAGCTGGAGATGAAGAAGGCTGTGCACCAGGAGAACTTTGAGCGGGCGGCGGAGCTGCGGGACCAGATCAGGTCTCTGGAGGCCGCTCACAAGGAGCAGAAGGAAAACAAGTAAACGGGACTTTCCCATGGAAAGGAAGGTAAGACACTATGAATGAGAACAAATTTTTCGCCCAGGGCGGAGGAGGCCCTGCGGCTTTCCCAGGAGGCAGCCGGTGAGCTGGGCCACGGCTACGTGGGCACGGAGCACCTGCTGCTGGGCCTGATCCGGGAAGAGGAGGGCGTGGCCCACACCGTTCTGACGGAGGCGGGCCTCACCGATGACATGATCGTGGAGATCATCAAGAAGAGCGTGGGTGCCGGTCTGCCCGGCAGCAATCCCGCCCAGGGCCTCACCCCCCGCGCCAAGCGGGTGGTGAGCTGGCCATGGAGGACTCCATGCGGGGCGGCTACAACTACGTGGGCACGGAGCACCTGCTGGCGGGCATCCTGCGGGAAGGCAACAATATGGCCGTCCGCATCCTGCGCACCGCTGGCGTGGATGCCCGTCACCTGTACACAGCCCTGATGCAGAAGCTGGGTGAGATGCCCCGGAGTCAGGCCGCCGATCCCGGCCGCTCCGGCACCAGCCCCGCAAAGGAGGATAACGGCAAGAACAAGACCCTGAAGGAGTTCACCCGGGACCTGACCGCCGACGCTCGGGCCGGCAAGCTGGACCCGGTCATCGGCCGGGACGGGGAGATCCAGCGGGTGATCCAGATTCTCTCCCGCCGCACCAAGAACAACCCCTGCCTGATCGGTGAGCCCGGTGTGGGCAAAACCGCCATCGCTGAGGGGCTGGCCCGGAAGATAAGTCCGGCAATGTGATCCTCTTCATCGATGAGAGCTCCATACCATCGTGGGCGCCGGCAGCGCCGAGGGCGCCGTGGACGCCGCCAACATCATCAAGCCGGCCCTGAGCCGGGGGCGAGATCCAGGTCATCGGCGCCACCACCCTGAACGAGTACCGGAAGTATATCGAGAAGGACGCCGCCCTGGAGCGACGGTTCCAGCCGGTGCAGGTGGGTGAGCCCAGCCAGGAGGCGTCTCTGGAGATCCTGAAGGGCCTGCGGGAGAAGTACGAGAAGCACCACAGCCTCCAGATCACCGACGAGGCCCTGGAGGCCGCCGTGAAGCTCTCCGCCCGGTATATCAACGACCGGTTCCTGCCGGACAAGGCCATCGACCTGATGGACGAGGCTGCCAGCCGGGTGCGGATGGAAACGGAGGAGATCTCCCCGGAGCTGAAGAGCCTGGAGGAGAAGATCGCCGCCCTGGCCAAGGACAAGGAGGCTGCTATCGAGAAGCAGGACTATGAGACCGCCGCCAAGCTGCGGGACATTGAGAAGGACTACCAGGAGCAGGTGGAGATGGAGCGGGAGAAGCGCCGCAAGAACAACACCCAGCACCGCCCGGTGAACGCTGATGATATCGCCGCCGTGGTGGCCGGTTGGACCGGCATCCCCGTCACCCGTCTGACGGAGGATGAGGGCACCCGCCTGCTGCACATGGAGGACACCCTCCACGAGCGGGTAGTGGGTCAGGACGAAGCCGTAAAGGCCGTGGCCCGGGCCATCCGTCGGGGCCGTGTGGGTCTGAAGGATCCGAAGCGCCCCATCGGCTCCTTCCTGTTCCTGGGCCCCACCGGCGTGGGAAAGACGGAGCTGTGCAAGTCCCTGGCAGAGGCCATGTTCGGCGATGAGAACGCCATGATCCGGATCGATATGTCCGAGTATATGGAGCGGCACACAGTGTCCCGTCTGATTGGCTCCCCGCCGGGCTATGTGGGCCACGAGGAGGGCGGTCAGCTGACGGAGAAGGTGCGGCGCAAGCCCTACCCGTGGTACTGTTTGACGAGATCGAAAAGGCCCACGAGGATGTGTGGAACATCCTGCTGCAGCTTCTGGATGACGGCCGGATCACCGACTCTCAGGGCAGGACGGTGGACTTCAAGAACACCGTCATCGTCATGACCAGCAACATCGGTGCCCGCAGCCTCACTGCCATGGGCAGCAAGCTGGGCTTTTTCCGCCGAGGAGCGGGACTCCGATCCTGACGCTGAAAAAAGTTCGAGACCGCCCGGGAGCAGGTGATGGCGGAGCTGCGCCAGACCTTCCGGCCGGAGTTCCTAAACCGGATCGACGACATCATCGTATTCCGCTCCCTGACGGAAGAGGACATCCGGGAAGTGGCCCGGCGGATGCTGAAGACCGTCTCCGCCCGGATGGAGACCATGGGCATCCACCTGGATGCCAGCGACGAGGCTGTGGCAGAGCTGGCTAAGGAGGGCTTCGATCCCAAGTACGGGGCACGACCCCTGCGCCGTGCCATCCAGAGCCAGGTAGAGGACGCCGTGGCGGAGAAGATGCTGGACGGCACCCTCAAGGCCGGTGACACCGCCAAGCTTACCGTGGAGAACAATCGACTCTGCGTTTCCAAGTGAAGAGACCTGGTCAAGCCGTCCGGAGGCCCCATAGCCTCCGGGCGGCCTTTCCGACATACCGGCCGGAAGCGAATAGACTTGACTTTGGCGGAGAAACAGGTAAAATAGAGAGGTATAAAATGAACCCATCGTGCTGTCCCCGATCCAGTAAAAGATGGTGTCAGAGTGCCAACGCGGCGGATCGCAGAGTATATTGCCGCACGTATGTGGGGAAGAACGCCCCCGGGCGGGAGAAATATCTATGACCAAATGTAGCGTAGTTGGCAGCACGCGTGATTTGGGAGCGTATCCCGCCCATCCATGAGGGAAAAGCCCAACCTCACAAACCGCTGGGACACCACCAGAAGCGGGAACTATTTCTGCAAAGCCGTTGGTCAAAAAACGGCTAAGACCACATGAAAGACCACAGATAAAACAATTCCATAACCGGGTGTAGCGCAGTTGGTAGCGCGCTTGCTTTGGGAGAAACCGCCCGGACAGTCCCACAACTTCATATCGGGGTGTTGCGCAGTTGGTAGCGCGCCTGCTTTGGGAGCAGGAGGCCCGGGGTTCGAGTCCCCGCACTCCGACCACCTTTGGCAGAAAAATCGCCTGAAAAGGCGGTTTTTCTGCGTTTTTTGTTCTGCTTTTTCGGTTTAGACGATTACTGTTCAGCGACGGTTCAAGGGGCAGAAAAGCGGCGGGAGCACGATTGAGGATGGCTGCTGAAACCGCCAAATCCCTAACCCATCCCTAACTGGTATGATTGCTGTTTTTTCGTTGTGGATACGACAAGTTCTTGAGTTTTCCAGTCTTATCCTTTATAATAATTTTACGGTGAGCCTTTGTGCCACCAAGGTAGCCGTGTGGGTGATTCCCATGCGGCTTTTATTTTGAAGGGGAGGTAGTACGATGATTGTTCTGCGTCAGGGAAAGGCAAAAAACATCTTGGAGAATTCGATCAATAGTGCGTTAACCGCAGTTGAAACATACAATCGCCCACGTGTGCAATTTAGAATTGAAAATTATATTATTCTCATGATTATCGCATGGACTAAATTATTTCACGCTTACTTCCAAAGCGAAATTGGAGAACGCTATTTTTATAAAGAAAAAAATGGTCGCTATAAGAAAATCGACGGAGAGCGAAAGGCATGGGAACTTACTGAGTGCATTAAGGAATACCAGAAAATGAGGAACCCCTATCCGAATCTTACCGACCCTGTTGTTGCAAATTTACGCTTTTTCATTGGCATCCGAAACAAAATAGAACATAGATACTGGGATAGTTCTTCTTTAGATATTTTACTATTCGGCGAATGTCAGGCACTGCTTTTTAATTATGAATCCTTTTTGGTTACACTGTTTGGTGAGGATTATTCAATCAACACATGTCTTGCATATGCGTTGCAGTTCTCTCATCTAAGAGCCAAGGAGCAGTTGCAGGCTCAGCGTGACTTACTGTCCAAAGATATGCTGGATATAAAAAAATACATCGATAAGTATAAAACAGATCTTCCCCAGGAAATCTATGATAGTCAGGAATATAGCATCAAATTATTGCAAATTCCCAAAATCAGCAATACCAATCGTCATGATCTGGCAGTTGAATTTGTGCACTGGAATAGCCTTAGTGAGGAAGATCGAGCTAACTATCAGCGAATCAGCACCATAATTAAAGATAAAATTGTAGTACAGCGTGTTTCTAATGCAAATTTACTTAAGCCAAGCGCTGTTATTCGATCTGTTGAGGACAACTGAAGCTAAATTCGATACCATATCAAAATTCTGTATTTATGACGAGCCACACAATGACTACCTGTATACTGACGCATGGGTTACATTCATTGCTGGCTTGTTTGAAAAGCATGGTTTTACGAAAGAAAATATTCGCACCAACTGCGTACAGGGAGTTAAAGGTCACTGATTATGAGGAATGATGAGTGATCTACCATATTCAGTTGAAATAATTCAGTAGGGAGATCCCTTTGTTTAAAAGGGATCATGGTATCACCTTGCACCGGCTCCTCCGGCGGGTCACATGGTTCCGGCTTTGCTCCGTTTCGAAGCCGCCGATCTTTTCCGCCGCACCTCTCTGCCGTTGGTAATGTGCGTATAGGTGTCGAGGGTAAATCCGGCGCTGATGCTGGACAGCGTCTTCACATCCACGCATCTATGGGCAGATCATGGAAGCAACATGTCCTCGATGCCCGCCTTCGCCACCGGTGCGGGGGGCTCCAGTAACCGCCGGTGCGGGGCGACGGGAACAGGATGGGGCTGTCGGGTGCTGTTCATGCTCCTGCACCAGCAAGGCCACCGCCTGCTGGGACAGTGCCACCTTACGGACGGAGTTCTTCGTTTTTGGCTCCGTCACCACCAACTCCCCGTCGATGCGGGTGACCTGCTTGCTCACTGAGAGGATACGGTCCTTCACATTCAGGTCATCCCACCGGAGGGCCAGCAGCTCCCCCCGCCGCAGGCCGCTGGACAGCTCCAGGAAGAACATGGGCAGCACGCCGTACTTCTCCGCCTCGCTGAGATATACCCCCAGTTTCTCCGGTGGGATGATGGTCATCTCCTTTTTCTCCTTGGGCGGAATGCGGCAGTTGTCACAGGGGTTATACGGAATGATCCGCTCCTTGACCGCCTGCTTCAGCGCTGAGGGACAGCACCATGTGGATGCGCCGCACTGTGCTTCCAGACAGAGTCGTGTCGGTCTTTTTCTCGAACCGCTGCACCCGCCCTTTGGTCTTGGAATCGTTGTACATCTTCTGGATCTGGATGGCGGTAAGCTGTTTGAGTTTCACTCCTCCGATAGCCGGTATGATGTGGTTTTCGATCATGTTCTCATAGGTCTTTGCGGTGTTGGGCCGGATCACCGGCTTGCTGTAGGTTTCAAACCACAGCCTGCACCACTCCGCTACCGTGTAGTCCTCGTTGTGGTTCACCGGGATGCCCCGGTTGTCCCGGATGGCTTTCGCCAGCTTTTCCTTGCACTCGGCCTGCGTCCGGGCGGACACGCTTTTCTGAACGGCGCGGCCGGTGTTGGGGTCGATGCCCTGGGTGTATCGGCCCTCCCAGCGGCCGTTGGGCTTTTCCGGATGCTGCCCTCACCGTTTGCTCGTTTCTTTGCCATTGTTCATCCCTCCTTTTGACAACACAAACAAATACCACAGAATCTTTGAAATAGCCACTAAAATATTTCCGTCTTTTTGGCCGCCTGCTCGTCGATCCACGCCATGAACTTGTCGCGGGGGACGATGATCCGGCTGCCCAAGGTGATAGTGGGGGAAATCCTGCCGGTGGGCAACCTCGTAGGCGTGGGCCAGTCCAATGCCCAGCACATCGGCCACATCCTGCACGGTCAGCATTAGAGGGAGTTCATTGAAAGAGTTGTACTTGGATCGTTTCATTGGGTTCCTTTCTACCCTTCTCGCGGAAGGGGTTTTATTCTTTGTTTTGCGGCTCATATTCTGCGCCGCTTACATGATCATTTCAGGCCACTGCTCCTCATGGTCATCCGGTTTGTGGCCCATAGCAATCTTCTTCTCCTGGATCTTCCGCCTGAGTTTTCGATCCACCTGCTGGCCCATTGGGACGGCGGGCGGCACAGAGTTGTCTTGGAAGATCCGACTCATGTGATAGAGCAACTGAGTGACCGCCAGCATCACGGAGGGCGGGCGGAGGTCGTCTCTCTGCTCCAGGAAAAACTGAGCATACTGATTTCCCTGGGCGGCGGAACGGCTGAACCACACCATTGCCTGGGCCTGGTCCTGAGAAAGCCCTTGTCCCGTCAGGTGCAGTTTCCCCAGCATGTACTGGGCGTACTGATTGCCAGCCTCCGCCGATTTGGTAAACCAATCCGCCGCTCTGACGGTGTCCTTGTTGACGGCGTTTCCTCCAGATACTCTTTGCCCAGACGGTAAGCGGCGAAGTGGTTTCCGTTTTCCGCCGCCTGTTTCAACCACCGGATGCCCTTGTCCGTGTCCCGCACTTCCCAATCATCAGAGAGGAGCAGCTTGCCAAGGGCGTACTGCGCTTCTGGCAGACCTTGTTTCGCCGCCTGGGTGAGCCAGTGCTTTGCCTTATGGTTGTCCGGGATCAGCAGAGGACCGTCCCGGTAGAGTTGTCCCATTCGGTATTGCGCATGGGCGTCGCCGCGCTCCGCCACCTGCTCCAGCTTCTCCGCCGCCCGGTCACGGTAGTCCAGAGAAATGTCCTCGTTCACAATGATGCGCCACAGCTCCCGGCAGGCATTGGACTCACCACGCGTCGGTTCCGGCTCGTCGTGCTCAGCCAAGTCGTTGTCCTCGAAGGAGATCTCGTCCAGCCGGATGCGCTCCGCCTCCTGAATAACAGCGTTTTTGATCTGCCGGAACTCTTTCTCCTGGGACAGCTTTTTCCGTTCTCTGGGTTTGTCGTGGTAGTAGCTCTCCACCTCACCCTGGAGCCTGCACCACCGATCGTAGCACGCACGCACCATCGGCATATGCGTCCACACATTCCCGTTGTACTGATCCAGTTCCTGCATGGTCTGCTCCAAGTCCACGGCTTCATCACCAAAGAGCCCGTGGTCCCCAAGCCGCTCCGCGCGAGGCCGAGTGGCAATGTACTTCATGTAGCCATCTGACTGCTGCACTTGAGACCAGTTTTCCTCCAGTGCTCTGGTGATAAAGACAGAGGCATTGGCCTTGGTGGGCTTGTCTTTGTAATCGGAATACTCACCCAGCTCCTTGGCCTCCGGGAAATCCTTTGGTCAGTTTGGAGATGAGCTGCTCCTGCTTTCGAGTGGGCGGACGGTCATATGGGATGATCTCCACCCGTTCCCGTGTGCCGATGTACCTCAGATAGCCGCTGACCGAACTGCTGCCTCCGCACTTGAGATAAGGGCTCTTTCACGATCAATCCTGCCACTCATCGTCCTCCTCCCACGCACCACGCACCCGCTGCTCCAGCGAGATGCGTGGAGTCCACCGCCCGAAACAGTCCGGCATTGCTGCGCTTGAGATACCGGCGCTCCAGGATGTCCACCGCCCGCTCAATGAGAGGGGTTTCCCGGCTCATAATGTTCCCATTTCCGGGGTTGGATCCCTTTCTCCGGTGAAAAGTGACCGCAGAGATGATATCCCCGGATTTTGCCCCAAATGCCCGCACCGCCTGCGGGCAGAGGCTTCGGGGGATAGTAACGGGGGCGCCCCATTTTACCCCGCACCGCTGCCCGCACTTTTATCCCTGCTTTTCTTTCGTCCTTGGGATTGCCTCCGAAAGCGGGCCAAATGGGGCCTCCACCCCGGGTCGGCACTGGGACTCGCTTCCGCTCCAAAAGGCGCACACAGGGCGTTCTGGGGGCTTTCATGGGCCAATTCTGCGAGGCGTTCCGCAGCTCTCTCTGGCGGGCGGTGTCCTCCTCCAGCTGCTGGAACTGCCGCTCGTAGAACAATTCGATTGCCGCCTGAATCGGACGGATGGTGTAGAGCAGATTTCCCGTTGAGGGGTTCTGCCGTCTTTGCTCCGCACCATCGTCGGCTCGGTGCGGATGAGACCTTTCTCCTCC
>VOFI01002294.1_pt1 | contig 37370 bp, 41 predicted proteins | sample 5384131 | NCBI WGS metagenome assembly VOFI01 (sample SAMN12384728, study PRJNA508395) | human gut metagenome | isolation source: healthy gut H | host: Homo sapiens | reverse complement strand
CAGCCTACCTTGCAAATCTGTAATCACGGAGCTGAGTTCAATGCCGAAAGATATGGCGTGAAATATCAGGAGACTTGGAATCCGGTATCACTGGATTTACCGATGTTGTTCATTCTTCGTTGTCCGATAGCCGCAAAATGAATCTGGCATTTTCTATGGGACCTGTTTTTTCGTATGGTTTTGCAGGGAAAGTGAAAGCTAGCGAGACAGGCAAACCCGATGAAGAGTATGATATTTATAGCAGTGAGTATGAATACGACTATTCCGGTGGGAAACATTCTTTGCTGCATCCTTTCAGCTTTGGTGTAGCCTATGGCATAGGGGTGGAATACAAAAGTGGCTGGCCGGTATTTCAGGAAAGAGCATGTGTTTGGGGCAGGATGATGAAGGCTTTTGAAGCAAAAGAGCACAATCTGGTACTTACCTTGGGAGTCACTTACCGTTTTTCTGATGAAGCGGAAACGGATAACTGGATGTTGAATGTAAAAAATAGAAAGATATGAAAAAATATATAGCATTGGCATGGGTCTGCCTGGCATTGACCGACGTAATGGCACAAAAGCAAAAGGTAGTAGAGAAGGTTGTGGACGAAGATTACTATCCGGTAGAGGGTGCCGTCGTTACCCTGAAACGTACGAATCAGAATGCGACGACCGATAAAGACGGAGTATTTATACTGGAGGAGGTACCGGTATATTTTGATTCGTTACAAGTGAAAAAAGGAAAACGTAGCGGATATATAGATCTTCCGATGCGCATACAGATGCGCACACAGGTGATGCAACGCTTCTCGTGGTCGGTAAAGGCAGGAATTGGAGCAGGGAAATTCATGCAGGGGCCCGAATCGAAACTGAAAGACGGATTCAGTATCTATGGTGGGGTGGGAGCCGATATCCGGATGTCGAAACATTGGGCTTTTCAGCCGTCACTTTTGCTGGTTTCCCGTAAAATGAAAGGGTATGATTTCTATGGCTATTATGCCGAAAATAACGGAGATGGTTCTTCATCCGCTTCTTATGAGCAGGTCAGTGGCACTTATAATCCATTCTATTTGGAGATTCCTCTGTTGTTTGCACTGAAATACAGGGTAGGGAATGATATGAACCTGGTGTTCAGTTTCGGCCCTTACATTGATCTGGGACTTAGTGGAGATGAAAAAAGAGAATATATCAAGCATTATTACGATACGATGGAGGGCAATAAAACCGAGTCTGTTACCAATAGCCGGTCGTTGTTCGGTAAACGGTTTACAGGAGGATTCGCCTATGGAATCGGAGTAGAATACGGTCGTTTCCTGATAGGAGGAACCGGAAGAGTGGGATGTACTTCATGGAATCATTCGGAGGGCTTTATAGATGTAGCTTTTGAAATAGGATATCGTTTCTGAGATAATAGACCATGAAAAGGGGGTGTTTCATAACTCACCACAGATTACACAGAATTTACACAGAATGATTTTTAATCTACTGATAACCCATAATATTTATCTGTGTAAATTCCATGTAATCTGTGGTGAATACGAGTTTTGGCACACCCCTTTTCTCTTCACTCTTTTGTGTGTTTTCAATGCTTAAATAAAGTATTCATTTAGAATCTGTAGCCCACTGTCAGGATTCCACCGATCGGGTAGTGCTTTTCGGTATCACCGGCATACAATGTTCCTCCTTTGATCGGGTCCATGAATCCGTGCTGGAAAGAGGCATTGATCAGATAATGCTTCCATATTTCAAATCCGATGCCTCCCTGCACTCCAATGTCGAAGCGTTTCAACAAGGCGTCCTTATCTTTCATTTCGGCTGTGGAGGAGTAGGATTTAAAAGGATTGTGTGATTCGTTTTTATGTCCGCCTGTATTGGTCAGTTCGTATTTTCCACCCATACCTACGGATAAATAGGGACCGATATTGATCGCGAACTTAACATGGTTCGATATATCTATTTTAAAAGCTGCCAGGATGGGGATATCCAGGTAGATCGGAGATATCTTAGCTTTGTAGGAGATGGGATCGGTAGACGAAGATAGTGGAGAGTAGCCTTCGTATTCGGCAGTTGCTCCTTTGCTGGTGATCATCAATCCCGACTGTATGGCCCAGTGTCTGCTGAAATTATATTCCACACCGGCACCGACACTGAATCCGGTCCGTTCGTCCAGTCCATCCGGGCGGCGATAACTGAACAGGCTGACACCGGCTTTCACATTCCACGAAAAGCCTTGTTCTACGGGTTGAAGCTGAATGTATACGTTGGGAGCAACATCTACCTCTTTGCGTTGCATACCTACATGGTACACTACGAGCCGTTGTGCCGAAGCGGGTGCTTCTGCTATTACGAACTTGCCGTCTACATTCGTCACGGCACCGATATTGGTTCCTTTGACAACGATGGCGGCACCGACGGCAGGCTGGCCGTCACCAACTACGACAGTACCCGCTATGCGCTGAGTCTGTGCAAAGATCACTACGCTGCATGAGGGCAGTAACCATAATAACAGAATAAGAACCTTTTTCATAACTTCTTCTATTTATAAAGAATAGGATCAGTTACAAATATATCGAAAGAAAACTTTTATTGCAAGTTTGCTGCCAGAAATTTACGCATCTCTTCTACGGTTTTTCCCCTTCGGCCGGCATAGTCTGCCAGTTGATCTTCACCGATCTTCCCCACGGAGAAATATTGGGATGCGGGATGGGCAAACATTAATCCGCATACGGAAGCATGAGGATACATGGCACCATTCTCGGTCAGGTGGATACCTATTTGTTTCATATCGAGAATCTCGTCCAGGATGAAGTTCACGGATTGGTCGGGCAGAGAAGGGTATCCCACAGCAGGACGGATGCCTTGATACTTTTCGACAAGAAGATCGGGTATGGAAAGATTTTCATCCTTGGCATATCCCCAGGCTTCTTTGCGGACGTACTCGTGCATCTTTTCGGTAGCGGCCTCGGCCAGGCGGTCGGATAGCGTTTGTACCAAAAGATGCTTATAGGGGTCTTTCTCATAAAGTCCTTCCATGTCCGCATCGATGGATGAGGCAAAAGCTCCTACCACATCGGTGATGCCTGAAGATAGCGGGCGTACGAAATCACTGAGGCATAAGAACGGTTCGTTTTCTTTCTTCTTGACTTGCTGCCGGAGCAATGGGAAGGTGATACCGTCTATAATCAGATTATCTCCATCCGCATTGGCAGGACAGAGCTTAAAAATAGTTTTTACCTCAAAATCTCTGTCCAGTTCGTTCAACATCCGGTTAGCTTCTTTATAAAGTTGCATCGCTTCTGAAGCCTTGCTCCGTTCTTCTTCCGGGAAAGTGGTCAGCCAGATAGCACGGCAAGAGTCACATCCGTGAATATTGGCAATGGCAGCATAACGCGGTTGGAATCCCCAGGCGTGGAAGAAGTAAATCCAGTTGATATAAGGGGTTAAATCATGAACGGCGAATGATGAACGATGAGCGGGGGAGGAGCTATCAACGGTGAATGATGACGGGTTATGCTTTTCCATATTTGACTGTTTTAATACTGGTAATCATAAGTTTCATTAATTCATTTGCGTCTGCAAACATGCTTGAATATTCTGTTTCGGATAAATATTCTGTTTTAAATAACAATTCAAGCCGGAAAAGGGTTTCATTACGTTCTTTGGGGCGATGCTATATTATGAATAAAGTCGGCGTTGCTTTCGGCACATTCCGTTTCTTTTTGCAGAACTCCGATGGCTGTACCGGATATTAGAATCTGGTCGGATAGGGAGTAAGCTTTTCTTTTGTCCGGATATTTATGCAGGTTTACGATTCGTATCGTGAAAACCATACTTTTATCTTTCAATATATTTCCCATTCTCCTCGCATTTATTGTTCCCCGTTCCTCGTTTATTGTTCATCGTTCAAAATAGATCTCTTGTCCGCGATAGGTTTCGTCTACCTGTCCGTCAGTATACAATAGATGTCCGTTGGCAAATGTCTTTTCTACTTTCCACTCGAACGTACGTCCTTCAAGCGGGCTCCATCCGCATTTGCTTAAAATCTGATCCGCGCTTACCGTCCATAATGCATCCGGACGAACCAATACGAGATCGGCCTGATAACCGGGGCGGATAAAGCCGCGGTTGTGAATATTGTATATTTGTGCAGGGGCGTGACACATCTTTTCGACAACCTTTTCTATCGTAAAGATACCTTCGTTCACCAGTTCGAGCATGCTGACCAGAGAGAACTGGATCATAGGCATACCGGACATTGCTTTCAACGGTCCTCCTTCTTTTTCTTTGAGAAGGTGTGGAGCATGGTCTGTCGCAATCACATCGATCAGGTTGGAGTTGACTGCCTGGCGGAGCGCATCCCGGTTGGTTTTTGTTTTGATAGAAGGATTACACTTGATGCGTGCACCGAGTTCCGGATAATCGGAAGAGTCGAATAACAGATGCGAAACGCAAGCTTCTGCTGTGATTCTCTTTTCCTCTAACGGGATATCATTGTCAAACAGTGAAAGTTCTCTGGCTGTAGAGATATGCAGGATATGCAGGCGTGCATCTGCAATGCGTGCCAGGCGTACAGCCAGTTCGGACGATTCGTAACAAGCCGCAATCGAACGTATTTTAGCATGATAACCCATCGGAAGGGTCTCATGATGAACATGGTAATATTGATGAGGATATTTTTCAATATACTCTTTTACATACTTCTCCGTATTCTTTTTTTTTAATCGTTTCGTGATTCTCGCAGTGAGCGGCAATCAGCAGATCGGTTCCATTGAAAATATTCAGTAGACTGTTCATTTTGTCTACCAGCATATTTCCGGTACTCGATCCCATGAAAAGCTTAATTCCGCATACACGGTTCTTGTCCAGGTTGTCGAACTCGGTATAGTTATTATTGGTTGCCCCGAAATAGCACGAATAGTTAACGCTACACTTTTCGGCAAGCAGATCGAACTTGGCATTGAGTGCATCCAGTGTGGTCGTTTGCGGATTTGTATTGGGCATGTCCATGATAGAGGTTACACCTCCAGCTGCGGCAGCCCGGCTTTCGGTAGAGATGTCGGCTTTGTGGGTTAGTCCCGGATCACGGAAATGTACATGATCGTCGATCACACCCGGAATCAGATAGCATCCGTTGGCATGGATTGTTTCTTCGCAGGGGATAGCAGGTTTCTGTCCTTTTTCAAGTACTTCGGCTATTTTTTCCCCTTCGATAACTACCGAACCGCGCACAGAACGTCCTTCGTTTACTATGGTAGCGTTTTGTATTAATGTTCTTTTCATATCTTAATTCATTTTTGTTTTCTGGGGGAATGTGTGAAACCAGCTGTTCACTTTCAGTTTGATGACACCGAATACCGCTTCACCAAAGATACTGCTGTTCATTTTTGAAGTACCCAGTTCGCGGTTGATGAAGATAACCGGTACCTCGATAATCTTGAATCCGCATTTGTAGGCCGTAAATTTCATTTCTATCTGAAAAGCATACCCCTTAAAACGTATGTGGTCGAGATCGATGGTTTCGAGTACCTGGCGACGGTAACATTTAAATCCGGCAGTCGTATCGTGTATCGGCAGTCCGGTAACGATTCGTACATATTTAGATGCAAAATAAGACATCAGCACACGTCCCATCGGCCAATTTACTACATTCACTCCGCTTACGTATCGAGAGCCGATAGCTACATCGCCTCCCCGAACGGCACAAGCCTCATAGAGCCGTGGCAGATCGTTGGGATTATGACTGAAATCGGCATCCATCTCAAAGATGTATTCGTATGAATGTTCCAGTGCCCACTTGAATCCGGTGATGTAGGCTGTTCCCAATCCCAGTTTACCTTTACGTTCTATCATGAAAAGGCGGTCGGGAAACTCCTGCTGCAAGGTCTTTACAATGGCGGCGGTCCCGTCAGGAGAACCGTCCTCGATGATCAGAATATGAAAGGTCTTTTCCAGTCCGAAAACGGCGCGGATGATGTTCTCTATGTTTTCCCGTTCGTTGTAGGTAGGGATGATTACGATGCTGTCCGATGTCTGCATATTGTGTCTAAATTTGAAGACAAATGTAATGCTTTTCCGCTACTAACCAAAGATAGCGCATTAAAACTAAGGATAATTTAGTACTTTTGCGGTGAATTTGCATCACAGGTTACAGGGATTTGCATAGATGGTTCGGAAACATGTTTCATCCGTGTAAATCCATAGGATCGGTGATGGGCTAAAATTGCATTTATGACAATTACTGAACTGCAACATCAATATGCGGGGCATCCGAATGTAGAGGCCCTGAATAAACTGTTGGGGGAGCCCGCAGTCAGACATATCTATTGCGGCGGCTTATATGCTTCCGCTGCTTCCTTGTTCGCTTCGGCGTTGGTTGAAAAGAGTCCTTGCCCGTTTGTTTTTATATTAGGTGACCTGGAAGAAGCCGGTTATTTTTATCATGATCTTACCCAAGTGTTGGGTACAGAGCGCATTTTGTTTTTCCCTTCTTCGTTTCGTCGTTCAGTGAAGTACGGACAGAAAGATGCCGCTAACGAGATTTTGCGTACCGAAGTGCTCAGTCGCTTGCAGAAAAGGTGAGGAGGGATTGTGTATCGTCACTTATCCCGATGCATTAGCCGAAAAGGTCGTATCACGGCAGGAGTTGAGCGAGAATACCCTGAAACTGCACGTGGGTGAGCGGGTGGATACGGGTTTCATTACGGATGTATTGCATAGTTACGGGTTTGAATACGTGGATTATGTATACGAACCGGGGCAGTATGCCGTTCGTGGAAGTATTATCGACGTATTTTCATTTTCGTCCGAGTATCCCTATCGTATTGACTTTTTCGGTAATGACGTGGAGAGTATCCGTACATTTGAGGTCGATTCACAGTTGTCGAAAGAGAAGAAAGAGAGTATTGTGATTGTGCCCGATCTTGCTGTAACCGGAAAGGTTACAACTTCTTTTCTTGATTTTATCCCGAAAGATACCACTTTGGCGATGCGTGATTTCCTTTGGTTGCGGGAGCGTATTCAGGTTGTTCACGATGAATCGCTCACACCGCAGGCTCTTGCTTCTCAGGAGGCCGAAGAGAATGGAGGCATTACTCTGGAAGGAAAATTGATCGATGGGAGTGAGTTCACTGTTCGTGCGCTTGATTTCCGGCGGATGGAGTTTGGTAACAAGCCGACCGGCACACCGGATGCTACCTTGACATTTCATACTACGGCACAACCTATTTTTCATAAGAATTTCGATTTGGTGGCGGAGTCTTTCAAAGAGTATCTGAACCGGGGATATGCACTTTATATCTGTAGTGACAGTACGAAACAGACGGATCGTATCAAAGCCATTTTTGAGGATCGGGGAGACCGGATTCAGTTTACGGCTGTGGAGCGGACTCTGCATGAAGGGTTTGCAGACGATACCTTGAAACTTTGTTTGTTTACCGATCACCAGTTGTTCGACCGTTTCCATAAATATAACCTGAAGAGTGATAAAGCCCGTTCGGGAAAGGTCGCTCTTTCGCTGAAAGAGTTGAATCAGTTCACCCCCGGTGATTATGTGGTACATACCGATCATGGTGTGGGACGTTTTTCCGGTCTGGTACGTATTCCTAACGGAGATACGACACAGGAGGTCATGAAACTGGTCTATCAGAATGAAGATGTGGTATTTGTTTCTATCCATTCGTTGCATAAAGTTTCCAAATATAAAGGTAAAGAAGGAGAAGCCCCCCGACTGAACAAATTGGGTACGGGCGCTTGGGAGAAACTGAAGGAGCGTACAAAGACAAAGATTAAGGATATAGCTCGTGACTTGATAAAACTTTATTCACAACGTCGTGAAGAGAAAGGGTTTGCATACAGTCCCGATAGTTTTTTGCAACGGGAATTGGAGGCTTCGTTCATCTATGAAGATACCCCCGATCAGAGTAAGGCTACGGCGGATGTGAAACAGGATATGGAACGGGATATGCCTATGGATCGCCTGGTATGTGGAGACGTTGGCTTCGGTAAAACTGAAGTGGCCATCCGTGCCGCATTTAAAGCCGTAGCAGACAATAAGCAGGTAGCCGTACTGGTGCCTACAACGGTTTTGGCATACCAACACTTCCAGACTTTTCGTGATCGCCTGAAAGGACTTCCCTGCCGGGTAGAATATCTCAGCCGTGCCCGTACGGCGGCACAGGCAAAGGCGGTAATCAAAGGATTGGAAGCTGGAGACGTGAATATTCTGATCGGTACGCACCGTATCTTGGGAAAAGATGTCAAGTTCAAAGACCTCGGACTGCTGATTATTGACGAAGAGCAGAAGTTCGGTGTGTCGGTCAAGGAGAAGCTGCGGCAGATGAAGGTCAATGTGGATACATTGACAATGACGGCAACTCCTATTCCGCGTACTTTGCAATTCTCGCTGATGGGAGCGCGTGACTTGAGTGTGATTTCAACTCCACCTCCCAACCGTTATCCGATACAGACGGAGGTACATACGTTCAGTGAAGAGGTGATAGCTGATGCCATTAACTTTGAGATGAGTCGTAATGGGCAGGTTTTTCTGGTAAACAACCGTATAGCCAATCTTCCGGAACTGAAAGCAATGATTCTTCGTCACATTCCGGATTGCCGGATAGCCATCGGACACGGACAGATGGAGCCGGCGGAATTGGAACAGATCATTTTCGGCTTTGTCAATTATGACTACGATGTACTGATTGCAACCACTATTATCGAGAGTGGAATCGATATACCGAATGCGAACACGATTATTATCAACCAGGCACAAAACTTCGGATTGAGCGATCTGCACCAGATGCGCGGACGTGTGGGACGTAGCAATAAAAAGGCGTTCTGTTACTTGCTGGCTCCTCCGTTGTCTTCGTTAACCCCCGAAGCCAAACGTCGCCTGCAGGCGATCGAGAATTTCAGTGATCTGGGTAGTGGTATTCATATTGCCATGCAGGATCTGGACATTCGCGGTGCGGGTAATATGCTGGGAGCCGAACAGAGTGGATTTATCGCCGATCTGGGTTATGAAACTTATCAGAAGATATTGTCGGAAGCTGTGCATGAACTGAAAACGGATGAATTTGCCGAACTTTATGCTGACGAATTAAAAGGAGAAGGTGTCATTAGTGGTGAAGAGTTTGTTGAAGAATGTCAGGTGGAAAGCGATCTGGAATTGCTGTTACCGGCTAATTATGTGACGGGCAGCAGCGAACGTATGTTGCTGTATCGGGAACTGGACGGACTGACTCTCGATAGAGATGTAGATGCTTTCCGTTCACGATTGGAAGACCGTTTCGGCCCTATTCCGCCTGAGACTGAAGAATTGTTGCGTATAGTACCGTTAAGGCGCCTGGCTGCCCGATTGGGAGTGGAGAAAGTGTTCTTGAAAGGAGGACGTATGACACTGTTCTTTGTCAACAATGCAGAAAGCCCGTATTATCAGAGTGCTGCTTTCGGCAAGATGATCGACTACATGATGAAGTATACCCGAAGATGTGATTTGAGAGAGCAGAACGGACGTCGGTCTATGTTGGTAAAAGATATTCCGAATGTGGAAACGGCTGTCAGTGTACTACTGGAAATTGTGGCATTACCGGTGAAAGAGAAAGAGTAAGTGAAGTGTGGAAAGAGGAAGTTGTCATTTCCTCTTTCCGTATAGTTTGTCTATCAGGTCCGCCCGTCCGATGCGGCGCAATTCATTGATGATATTCCGTCGTTCTTCCGGTTTATACCAAAAGAAAAATTGTCTTTGTGCCAACTTTTCCCGTTGAGTCTTGGCACTGAATACCGGTTCGAGTGTATACGGATGAAAGCCTGTATACCAAGCTTCGGTGGCTACGGTCATAGGAGTAGGGGTGAAATCCTGCACCTGCTCCAGATGGAAATCCAGTTGTTTGGTGATGACGGCAAGTTCCGCCATATCTTCTTCTTTACAGCCCGGATGACTGGAGATGAAATAAGGGATCAATTGTTGGCGCAAGCCAAGTTCCCGGTTGATTCTGTCGAATATCTTTTTAAATTCTCCGAATTGGCTGAAAGCGGGTTTACGCATGATACTCAGTACCCGGTCACTGGTATGTTCCGGTGCAACTTTCAGGCGTCCGCTGACGTGGCGGGCTATTAGTTCGCGAGTATATTCTGCTGTGATTTTGTTGACGGTAGCATCCTTGCTTTGATGGAGCAATAAGTCGTATCGCACTCCACTTCCGATGAAACTTCGTTTGATTTCAGGCAAAGAGTCCACTGCATAGTAAATATCCAATAGCGGACGGTGATCCGTATTCAGGTTCGGACACACTTTGGGATGAATGCAAGAGGGGCGTTTACAACGTTTGCAAAGGGAGAGATCTTTCCCGCCCATTTTATACATATTGGCAGAAGGGCCTCCTAAATCGCTCAGATTTCCTTTGAAATCGGGCAATTGAACTACCTCTTTTACTTCTTTCAGAATACTTTCTTTGCTTCGGCTGACTATAAATTTTCCTGATGGGCAGAGATGGTACAAAAAGCGCATCCGCCAAAACATCCCCGGTGGATATTAACGGAAAATTTAATCATATCATAAGCCGGAATGCGTTTGCCTTTGTATTTGGGATGAGGCAAACGAGTGTAAGGGAGATCGAACGAACGGTCCAGCTCTTTCTCTGTCATAGGAGGGTAGGGTGGATTTACAACCACTGTTTTACCATCGACAGCCTGTACGATTCGGGCTGCCGCGTATTTATTGCTTTCCTCTTCTATATGACGGAAGTTGGTTGCCTGTTTCTTTTTATCAGCCAGACATTCTTCATGCGAATAGAGGGTGATATCATTCTCGTCGGATTCATATTTCCTGGTCAGATAAGCCGTCTGCGGGATAGAGGATAATGCCGGAGAATGAATGTCGGATGATGAAATCACTCCATCCTGATTATCACACAGGGCTGTCAATCGGCGGACCAACTCACAAATAGGCTTTTCTCCCATGCCGTAAATCAGCATGTCGGCACCGCTTTCACAAAGTATACTTTTCTTTAACCGATCCTGCCAATAGTCATAATGGCTGAGGCGGCGCATACTTGCTTCAATACCTCCCAAAACGACGGGAACATCGGGATAGAGTTTTTTCAGAATTTGGGTGTATACGATCGAGGGATATTCCGGTCGCATATCGGGACGTCCGTCCGGGGTGTAAGCGTCATCGCTACGTAAGCGTTTGTTAGCTGTATATTTGTTCACCATGGAGTCCATGCAACCTGCACTGATGCCGAAAAAGAGTCGGGGACGTCCCAGCTTGCGAAAGTCACGCAAGTCGTCACGCCAGTTGGGTTGGGGCACAATGGCTACACGCAGGCCTTTGGCTTCAAGGATACGACCGATAACGGCGGCTCCGAATGAAGGATGGTCCACATAAGCATCGCCGCTAAAGAGGATAACATCCAGTTCGTCCCAGCCGCGAAGCTCTACTTCTTTCTTGGTAGTGGGTAACCAATCGGTAAGTCGATATTCTTTCATGGGGACAAAGATACGGATAATTTCGCTATACGAGGGCACGGATAAAGCAGAAGATGAACCAACCGCATACGGCTACCTTCAGTACGGTGCCCAACAGGAACCCTGCAAATGCTCCGAATCCTGCTTTCAGCGCGTATTTCGTTTCTTTTCCACCCAATAATTCGCCTACAACTGCGCCCACAAACGGGCCGATAAATACGCCCCAGGGGGCGAACAGAAAAATGCCGGCAAAGGTACCGATGATGCAACCCCATTTACCCCATGGGGTACCTCCGAGTCTTTTTACACCGAACATCGGAATGAAATAGTCGAGTATTTGTATCAGTACCACAATGAACAACCAGAAGAATAGTTGTGGAATGGTAAAAGAAACCTTATCGGTGAAATGCAGAAATACCAGTGCCAGATAGGAGACAGGAGGCCCGGGAAGCATAGGGACGATACATCCGGCTAATCCGACAAGCAGGCAGATACTACCCAGAATAATCAGGAATATATCCATGCGTTCAACCTATTCTTTTGATAATGGCAATAAATTCTTCATTGGTCATTCCGAAGTCTTGTTCGCGATAGTTCACAAAGTCTTCCAGATACTCTCCGGCTATTGTCTCCAGGATTTCCTTACCATTGAGTCCTTCTTCATCGAGCATGGAGCGAATCATACCCTGATAGGCATGAATCGTCTTCAAGCGTTGTTCCGCTCCGGCCACTCCCATCATCTGGCAATGATGTTCGTTGCGGGCTATAAGATAAACGGTAGCGTAGAACTTTTCTGCGCTACCGAATGTACTTTTGATTTTTTTGATTGCCGTTACCGGCCATTTTTTAATTTGATTTTGTATTTCGCTCATAAAATAGTAAACTGTAAAGTCATCCGTTCTCCATCATATATTTCACGGAATCCGATACCTTGTTCTGATAAATATTCCTTAAGATCCTGGAATGCAGCCACCTGATCCGTTACAATCTCCATCTTGTCACCGGGATTGGCATTACACATCGCTTTTATGGCCGGAATCAACGGGCTATAGTTCGTCATTCCACAGGTATCGACGGTAATCATGCCTCCTCCTCTTCTTCTGCTTCCTGCTTTGACAACCAGGTGAGATAGAGCTTGATGAGTTGCTGCAACCCGAATGCTTTCATATTGTTGTGATAAATCACATCTATACAAAGGTCGAGCAGGTCTTTACTGTCTTCTTCCTGACTTGCGATCAGAGAACGTATATTGAGTTTCAGCTTTTCCAGAACAGCTTCATCTACAATTCCATTGCTGTCTATCAGATGCTGGAATAAAGAGTATTTTTTTCAATGGTTACCAAATTCTCTTCAGATATTTCCATGTTGCGTGTGCCACTTGGATTTGCCTGTATTGTGTACATAGTGTTTTTATTTTAATAGTTATTACTAGGAGCAAAGATAGAATTTAAAATGAAGAATGGAGTAAGTGGCAAGGATTTTTTTTTGATGAATATATATTTCCAATGTTTTCTCTTCCTTATCTCTGTTTTTTTAGTTTTTCTCCCGAATAACTTTTAAATGGTCGTTTATGTCCGGTTTGTATTTGTCTTTATTTTCCCTCCGGATGCAGGTGCGCATCGCGGAGGGAGTTCTATGACAATTTATTTGTCACTTGTTAAGGCCACGGCTGAACGATGACCTCAATGGTTTGTCTTCCTAATGGAGGCTGGCCCGGATTGAGCGGATTGTACCATTTCATATCCACTTGATATCTTCCCGCTGCAACTCCTTTTATACGCAGGATAATCATAGTTCCAAAGATATATGATTCTTCCTGTTCTATACCTACCGGTGGATTATCACATTCCCATACCATTGCCCCGATCATGGGATATGGAGTTTCGGAAGTTTCACCGACATGAAGAAATATCTGACTCGGCAACGGAGGCGGTGGAATATGGGGAGGTGGAATATCTTGCTCAATTCCTCCCGACTTTGAAATCGGATCGTTCGCCGAAGGGCTGTATGCATAGGCTACACCTCTGCAAAGTAGCATGGCTACTACTAAAAAAAACATTTTTGCTTTCATAATTATATAAAATTGGTTCATGTAGTACGCTACAAATGATTATCCGGGCACAAATAATCAGATTAGAAGACTCTATTATGAAATTAGAAAAATATTATAGAACGAAAACAGCCGATTAGAGGGGCAACCGAATAAGAAGAAGAATAAGAGGATGGCAGACATTGTGGCAGTTAATGTTAAATATGTCTTGTTTGGATAGCAGACATTATGTCAGTATAAGCTTTAAGAGTGTCAGGTATGACCGTAGAGCCGAGGGGGTGTCTGCCGAAAGTGATGTTCAAAATGTATCGGTGAGTGAAAGAAAACACAAGGTGTTTTTCCCTATGGATGTTTTGCTTGGAAGAGTTATCCATGTAGTCTTTTTGTCTGCAAGAAACAAGTTTCTTGCAGACAAAAAGACTGACATCACCCATCAGGTTTCGGCAAAGTGGATTGGGATATTTATTTTTCTCCGAAGAATTTTAGTATTGCCGCCATTACTATGGCACGGTCTGTTTCGCTTTCGATGCTTTCGAATGGAAATCCTATTGCGAATACCCGGTAATTTCCTTTATAAGCGATTCCGGCACTGTATTGTCCGGGTTGATAGACAAATACCGGAAACGCGGAGTCTACGGGAACGATACAATCAGGAGCTGTTACTGCATAAGCCTTCTCGTTGGGCAAACGGGGGATTTGCAGGGTGCGTCCCAATCCGGTGATCTGTCCCGAACGGGTATCTTTGAGTGAACCTTGGAAGCCGTATTTCAGAATTTTTTCCGTAAACTCCCGGTTACCCTGTGAATTACTCATGTCGCTGCCAATGTAAGACCCGCTGACGAGAAGGTTTCCTCCTGACTGACAGTAAGCGGTTAATATCCGTTGCATGGGTGAAGAGAATGTCTTATAATACGTTTTGCATGCCGGATTGCTTAAAATATCATCTTTTTCCAGTCCCAGGATAAAATCCACAATGGGATAATGTTCCGGTTGTATACGCCAGTTTTCAACGGCTTCATCGCTGCATGATACGAAACTGTAGTTTCCGGCAGCTTGGATTGCCGTGTACAAAAGGATAGTCGAAAGTGTTTCCGGCAATTTTCATTCCTTCCAGTTCGTTTCCGCTATAGCCCAGACTTCCTTTTCCTTCTTTTCCCGCCTGAGAGCGATCAAAGCCGGTCTGTGCCCCGCAAAGTGAAATATTGTATTGATAAGCGACACCGGGGTCTTGTTCCAGGTCAAATCCGGCTTCGTCCGGTGTGTCGATTACTGCGGGTCCGCTCAATCGGTTAAAACCATTGATGATCAGCACTCGTGCATGTTCTTGTTTGGCTTTATAGGCAGATAAGATTTCGGATGGAAAACTTTCGCCTCCGTGGTTGACAGCTGTAACCTTAAATGAATAGACCAATCCGGGTTCTATTTTCAGGGTGTACGAAGGTTTATTCACACGTACTCCATTGTCGAAACCACCGTATCCGATACGAGTGTATACCATGTATTCGCGGGGACGGGCGGTAGGCTCCAACGGATCGTTTTCACCCTGCCATGAGAGTTCCAGGGTGTTTCTTTTTTTGCCAAACTCGATGGCGAAGTTGCTGACGGGGAGTGGTTGCACTACATACTCCTTGTTGTGCTGACTGCTGATGAACTGTAATACGGCTTTGTAAATGGCACGTCCTACGGTAAATTTGAAATTCGGGTCGTGACCGAGTTTCATATCTGCGAAATTTTGGTGTGAAAGCAATTCGACGATAGTGGATGGAGTGGCAGGCAGGCGTGTTTCGCTATAATTGCGATCCCACATACTACGGCGTGTCCACTGTATATTGAATTTGGCACGAATGTCTTTTTGTATTTGGGTGAGCAGGAGATCTGCCAGGTCACGTGAAGCATACCGGCTGTTTCCCGAGTTAAGCAGTCCGTTATTGAAATCGGTGGTATAGATACTGAGTGATCCCACTATATCGTTCGTTTTACTGTATCCGGCATCACTATGCAGCGCCACGTTCATTTCAAAGGGGACACCCAGTCCTTTTTGTCCGGGATTGAATACAGAACCACCGGACAGGTAATTGATGGTGTTGGAGCGTGCATTGATGTCGTCAGCATAGTCATTTGTTCCTTGTTTGCCTCCGTAGACATCATAGGGGCATACCTGCCCATTGGGCAGAATAACGGGCTCCCTCCAGATAACGGGGTAGTCCGCTTACTGTGCCGCGGGATATATTTCCCATTCCTCCGCCGAAACGAACGGCATCGGCACAGATAACCCCGTTTTCGCTGCTCTCATTGCTTAGTACCACCATGCCATAATCATTGCTGCCTTTGTCAAACTCAAAGGTTCCGAGATATACCCATGTACCACCGCCGATCCTCTGGTTGACTTTAAATTCTGTAACACCACCTTTGTGAAATACCAGATATTTGGCGTCACTGACGCTGTTTGGAAGTGTCTGATAGGATACATATACTGCGTAACTCCCTGTTTCGGGGATTGTAGGAATCCATTCGGCAAATGCCTTATTCTTTTTCTTTTCAGTCCGGGTGAAGCGTGCGCTACCTGTCAGGAAAGGGTTTTCTCCATCTTCATATACAGGTTTTCTTTGTGCGAATCCGTAACCGTCGGTTTTCTCCCAACGGGCTTTGCGGCTTTTCATCTCCAGATAGATGGAACCGTTTCGTGTATCGTTGTCCACAATCACCTCATTCTTTTGAGTATCCCGCTCCCGGGGAGTATAGACATTAGCTCCGGCGTTTTCGAGCATAGGGATGACATAAGGCAGAATGAAAGATTGCGTGAACAGGTCCTCGGTAGTGCAGAACAAGCGTGGACGTTGCCATCCCCATTCGCCTTTATCGTTCTTGTAATATTTGCCATGGCTTTGCCACAAGGAGATGTGCCGGTTCTGCAATCCTTTGGTTATTTCGTAAGGGCGGGAGGTGTTTATCACCCAAGGTGCTCCTTTATATTCTGCGTTTGAAAGCCGCGATTTATCTTTTTTCTTTTTCCCGCGAAAGAAATTGGGAATCAACTCCTCGATAGGTTGGTTGTTGGCATAAATTGTAGTTCGGAAAAAACGTACCGGGCCGGGCAGCAATTCTTCTATCTGATGATAGATTTCGTCTACTGTTTCCGGTACAAACGGCTGATAAGCAAAACTCTCGGAAGCATAGATAGATAGTTTCCCTGCCTTCGAAGTCTATGTCTACGCTTTTTAACTTACAGCTTCCGGTATTGGCAGATGCCGGGGTGTAAGTCTCAAAGTAATTACTGAGCCGCTCTTTCACGCTTTTTTCTATTTCTTGTGCAAACAAGATTCCTGTCGCAGCAAAGAGCAGCAGGAGAAATATACATAGTTTTTCTCATATGCTCGGTTGAATGATTATCGGGTGCAAAAGTAGAAGAAATAAATGAAAAACCGGCAATTGCCGATAAGTCATTGGCTGAGGAAGTTGCTAACTGTCCATTTATTCGGTATACAGCATTCTCAATCTGTGGGTATCTACTCCCAATTGATTTTTCAGGTAGTTATCCATACCTTGATAGTCAGTGTCAATGGTTTGGAAAGCAGCTTCCAGATATTCTTTCCGTACTGTGGTGAGAGGGGCAAATCCGATGAGCTTGTACGATTGCATCATATTTCCCTTTTTATATATTCGGCAGACAGCATGTAATCTTCCATTATCACTTCCCTGTCGACACCCAATGCTCCCAGTAGTAAGGCTGCGGCAATTCCGGTACGGTCTTTTCCCGCTGAGCAGTGAAATAAAAGAGGAGTATTCCGTTCTTCCGAAACAATCCGGAAGAATTCCCGATAAGTATCCTGAGCATTTTGGATGATATAAACGTATGCCTGTTCGAGTATTCCCGGTATATTGTTCAGGTTGAAGTGTGTCATGTCGGTCATGTCGCCTGCTTCGATAGATAAGGGGATATATTGTGTAACTGTTGAGGGAATTTTGTCTGCCGCTGCTTTTTTTTTCCCTGCATGCTCCTGAAGTCGATGTCGGTTCGGATGTGCAAGGAGGTAAGATAGTCCAGATCGGATTCTGTCAGTTTGTCAAGATCGCCCGAACGGATGAATGTTTTCCATTTTACATGTTTATGGTCTGATGTCGGATAACCTCCCAGATCACGAATATTATAAGCTCCCTCTATAGGAAGAAGACGGAAGAATTTTCTTGTTTCATATATAATTTGTATCTTTCTGTTTAAACAAAGAAGAGTGAAGAGTTCCAAACTCCTCACTCTTCTTTATTTTTATTTCACTAATTGGCTTTGGTTATAGTGGGATGTATTCTACGAATGCTTCCATTGCTTCGTAAGAAGCCAGTCCCAAGCTGTCGTAAAGAGCGGCAGTACCTGGTTACGATCCCGCTACGCTGCCAGAACAAGCGTTCGTCGTTGCCCAGGAATGGAGCACTTTCCATCTGTGACTGATGCTTCAGGATAGAGTTACGTTTTGCACGTAATTCTTCAGGACTGATAGGTACAGCCATTTCGATGTTTTCAATTTCCCATTCGGCCCATGCGCCACGATACATCCAGATACGGCAGTCTTTCAACCATTCGGCTCCTTCTTCCTTTTCAAGGTCTACGGCAGCAAATACGGCATCTGTACATACACGGTGAGTACCGTGCGGGTCGGCAAAGTCACCGGCTACGAAAATCTGATGAGGCTTCACTTCACGGAGCAGGTTGCGGACAATTTCTACGTCGGCTTCACTGATCGGATTCTTCTGGATTTTACCGGTTTCGTAGAAGGGGAGGTCCAGGAAGTGACAACGTTCCAGCGGAATGTTGTTGTAAGTACAAGCTGTGCGCGCTTCGCCACGGCGGATCAGACCTTTGATGGTCAGGATATCGCGTGTATCCATATCGCCGTCTTTTTTGTCTTTCAGGAATTTACGGATTTCGGCGTACTTTTCACTGATCACCTGATCTTCACTGTTTATAAAGATTTGGTTGAATCCGTTGATGAAATGCATGAAGCGAACTACTTCTTCATCGCCTACGGCAATGTTTCCCGAAGTTTGGTAAGCTACATGGACTTCATGTTTCTGTTCTACCAGACGGCGGATCGTACCACCCATAGAGATCACATCGTCATCGGGATGCGGAGAAAATACGACTACTCGTTTCGGATACGGTTTTGCACGTTCCGGACGATAGGTATCGTCAGCATTCGGTTTACCACCCGGCCATCCGGTAATGGTGTGCTGCAGGTCGTTGAATATCTTGATATTTACGTTATAAGCAGATCCGAAGAGGGCAAGCAGCTCGCTCAAGCCATTTTCGTTGTAATCTTTATTAGTCAGTTTCAGGATTGGTTTGCCGGTCAATTGGCACAGCCACACGATTGCGCTACGGATCAGTTTGTCATTCCATTCGCAGGAAGTGACCAGCCATGGACGTTGAATGCGTGTCAGGTTGGAAGCTGCTGACAGGTCGATAGCTACATGTGCATTGTTGTGGGTCTGTAAGTAAGATGCCGGAATGGTATCTGTTACGTTACCTTCTACACACTCTTTTACCATGTGGGCTTTTTCTTCACCCCATGCCAACAAATAGATTTTCTTAGCAGCAAGAATTGTGGCTACACCCATCGTAATAGAACTGATAGGGGTGTTGTCGATGGTGCCGAATATCTTGATGCTTCGTTGCGTGAACCGCTATCCAGCAAAATCAGTCGGGTGGTAGAGTTCAGGCGTGACCCCGGTTCGTTGAAGGCTATATTACCTACACGGCCGATGCCTAACAGGGCGATATCGATACCACCGAAGCTTTCGATGCGCTGTTCGTACAGGCGGCAGTATTCAAAGATGGTATCTTTGGCAATCGTACCGTCCGGAGTAAAGATATTCTGTTTATCGATATCTACATGATCGAGGAACATCTCTTTCAACGCATTGAAATTACTGTTGATTGCATCTTGAGACAACGGATAGTATTCGTACATGTTGAATACAATTACGTTACGGAAACTGAGTCCCTCTTCTTTGTGCATGCGAATTAATTCGGCATATACGCTGCGCGGAGAATTTCCACCCGGCAATGCCAGTACGCAGAAACGTCCTGCTTTCTGTTTATCACGAATAACCTGTGCTATTTCACAAGCGATATGATTTGCACCTTCTTCTACAGATTCATAGATGTCTGTAGGAATTTTCTCTAATCGGGTCAATACCGACCTTTCAAATGCATTCTCTGGTCTGTAATACCTGGGGGAGACCCTGTTGAGAGTAATCTGAGAACTAAGATTTGTCTTCATAAGTTTGTTATTAATTAAGTTTGACTGAGTCTTTGTCGTTATTGGAAACTCTAAACAAATATATATAAAAACAATCAACTATGCGATAAGGTTGACAGGGAAATTAAATTAAAATCTTTTTTACCTATAAATAGGGAGGAGGAACGATAAATGATGGGAGATAAACGATGAACGGTTTTGAACAATGAGCGATAAGTAACAGGCGATAAATAACAAACGATTAACGGGCTGCACCGGCACAGCCTGTTAATCGTTATCGCTCAAAAACGTTTATCGTTTAAAACAGAGTATTTGTTTCAGGTACCAACTTACCCATGGCCCATACGGCTCTTACGTTGAGGTCTTCGTCCAGTACCAGAATATCGGCATCCTTACCTTTTTGCAAGGAACCTTTGCGATCATATACCCCCATGATGCGTGCCGGAGTTTCGGAAGCCATGCGAACTGCATCTTCCAGTGGGATCTCTGCTTTCTGCACAACGGTGCGGATCAGGCGGTCCATGGTGGCGACACTTCCCGCCAAAGCAGAATGGTCGGCCAGTTTGCAGACTCCGTCTTCGATAATTACGCGCGGGTCGAAAGCCTCTTTGCTGTCACTATCGGCACATGCAAGGGCATCGGTGATCAGACAGGTTCTTTCCACACCTTTTATTTTATATACGAGTCTCAGGATCGTAGGGGGGACGTGAATACCGTCGGCTACTACTTCTACTGTCATGTCATCCAACAGATAAATGCTTTCGACTGTACCTTCGTACTTGTACTCTCTGCGTTTGTGGAAGCCGGGCATTGCATTATAGAAGTGGGTTGCATGAGTGTATCCGGCTTCATAAGCTGTACGGATATCTTCAAATTCGGCTTGTGTATGTGCTACGGAAGGCAGTATGCCTTTGGCAGCAATATATTTACCGAATTGCATGGCTCCCGGGAGTTCCGGAGCAGCATCCCAACGCTTGATGCAATGATACTGTTCTACGATCGGAATGTATTCATTCGGATCAGGATTTTTAATGTTTTCCGGAATTTGTCCTCCTGCCATTTTCATGTTCAGGTAATGACCTTCGAGGTGCAGTCCCAGGATAGGGCTGTTTTTCTCTTCCATCAACTTGGTACAGGTTTCTGCAGCTTGTTGAATCATGGGGACTGTAGATGATGACAGTGTGGGGAAGATACTTGTTGTGCCATGTTTCATGTGAGTATGGACCGCTGCCCGGAAAGCATCTTCCGTACATTCCATAAAGTCGCGGCCTCCACCACCATGCACGTGGATTTCTACCCACCGGGGACTACATACATACCTTTGACGTCAATAAGTTCAGCTCCGATAACGGCCAGATCGCAGTTTGTGACTTCTAAAATCTTATTGTCTCTGATAAGCACGGAACCGTCTTTCATCCATCCTTGGGGGGGAGTATACGTGCATTAATTAATTGGGTTAACATTCGTGTTATGAGTTAAATTAGGGTTTGTTTTTGGTACAATAAATTGATTGTCTGGCAAAATTAGATACTTTTTTGCATTTATATACTATAATTCAAGAGATATTTTTAGTAAATACGGAAATTTAGGCTTGGATATTTAGTAAAGGAGAAATGGGTCTGCATCTTTCCAGCAAGGGAATTTATGACGAAAAAGTAGTGAGGGCTTCCAGGCTAAGTTCAATGGTTTGTATTTTTTCTTCCGAATCGGGAGTTCCTGCCAGGTTTTCTCCTTTAGGTCCATATAAAGCGGAATACCCCGGATAACAGAGCCCGTTGCCGTCCTGTCCTATACGGTTCACACCGCATACATAACATTGATTTTCAATGGCACGTGCGCATAATAATGTATTCCATGCCTGAATACGTGGAGTCGGCCAACTGGCTACATATATAAGGAGGTCATATTCATTGTTCACATTCCTGCTCCAGACAGGAAAGCGGAGGTCGTAACATACCTGCAGGCAGATGTTCCAACCGTTGTAGGGAATGATCACTTTCCGGCTGCCTGCCGAAAAATGTTCCGCTTCGTGTCCCATGCGGAAGAGGTGGCGTTTGTCATAGTAAAATTCCTGTCCATCGGGAGTGATCAGGAAAGCCCGGTTATAATAAGAACCTTGTTCTTCACAAATGAAACTCCCGGCCAATGACAAATGAAATTCTATGGCATAATTTTTGAGACTCCGGAGCGTGGTACCGGAAACCGGTTCGGCTAATAGCCGGCTGTTCATGCTGAATCCTGTTGTAAACATCTCCGGTAAAACAACAATCTCCGTTGTTCCGCGAAGAGGTGATAGCTTTTCGCGGAGCAAACGGAGATTTTCCTGTTTATTTTCCCAGATAATATCTGTCTGTACAATCGAGATTTTCATGAATAATCATTCAACGTCTCCAATGGAGAAGTTCTCGGGATGTTTTCCCTTGAAATCTTTGAAATAAAGTTTTATTTCACGCATATCCTTTTCAATGTCTCCGCTGGGCATGATTGCTTTGGTGGAGGTAACTGTTTTCGTATTGTAATCGATTCCGATCAGCACGATAGGGACTTGCGCTTTCAATGCGATGTAGTAGAATCCTTTTTTCCAGTTGGGGTTGCGTTTACGGGTTCCTTCGGGAGTGATTGCAAGATGAAACTTAGGTCTTTTGGCAAAGACCTCTGCCATTTGTTCTACCAGTGAGCTTTTGCGTCCTCGATTTACGGGGATGCCGCCTACGGCCTTGAACAAGATTCCTAAAGGAAAGAAAAACCACTCTTTTTTCATCATGAAACTGGTTTTACGGCCTATCGCTCCATAAAACAGTTTACCGATAAAGAGGTCCATATTCGTTGTATGAGGTGCCGCACAGATTACACATTTATCATAGTTCGGTACCGTTACATTGGTTTTCCACCCCAACAGGTGATAGTAGATAAAGCTATATATTGCTTTCTTCATTCTTAATTCAGTTTCGCGATAGCGTCGATGATTTCATTTACCTTTGCATTGAAGTCCGAACGGAATTTTTTGTAGAATCCTTTCACGTTACCCGGTTCTGTATGACTGATTCGACTGATGAATTCATCTTGCATTTTCATAATTTCCACCATCAACTCGTCAGCTTTCTTTTTGTCGGTACCCGGTATAAACTTACTGTTGATCAGACACTCCGAAAATAATTCACCTGCGATATAATTTTACGTTTTTTTAAGTTCTCTTCTCTTGCCATTATTCCAAATGTTTTATGTGAGTATATAGAAAATATTTTCGGTAAAGATAATGACTTTCTTTGGTTCTGAGTAATAAATTTGAAATAATTAAATAAATCCGTGCTCTGTCTGTCCGGTTGTCCGGTCGTCTGAGAAGGGATCCGAAATAGGTGTAGCCATCCGCAAGGCAGAGCTACACCCTATTGTCCGGATGGCTACACCCTTTGCTTCATAAGGCTACACCCTATCGGGATACGGGTTAAGTTTCTTAAAAAGAGAATCCTAAATTTACGTAGAATCCCACGTCTTTGGATTGATTGGAATATCCTAATGAAGCTTCCAACGGACCGAACATACTGTCCAGGCCGTATCCGATACTGCAACCGTAAATCCGGTTACCTTTCAGGATCTTGAAAAAATTGTCATCACTCAAGGCGAAATTTCCGGCCAACGTGATATAATGTTTGCTACCCATGCGTTGGCGTAGTTTCAAGGAAGCCACGGCAACGGAATTGTGAGTTAGTTCTATATTGTAAATTCCTGCAAACGGGAGTTGTTGAGGAAGGTAACGGCCGAATACATCGCCTCCTAACGCATTTTCATAAGCATAAGGGATCTCTTGGCCGATCAATACCCTGCCATAAAGTGCCGGGATCAATGTCAGGCGGTTACTTATGGAGAATACACTTTCCCAGGAAGCACTGAGTGCAGAGAAGGGGGCATGTCCGTTATATCGGGCAAAGTTGTCTGTGTACAGCGAATAAGCTCCGGAGAAGTTACTTCCCTTAGATGGAAAATACCCTTTGTCGAAAGTGTTGTAACGCAATTGTGCAAAATAGCTGATGAAATATTCGGAATTGACATTCATCGTAAATTCCGGTTTCTTGAAGAGGAAATCTTTGTATTTGAAATACTCGATTCGTGCTCCGAACCCAAACCGAAAGTTTTTATACCATACATCCGAAAATCCAAACTCACCGGAATGATATTTGTAAGTAGTGTTATAGGCACGGTCACCATGATCGTAAATGTTGATGTCATTGTATTGGAACATGTACGAAAAGTTGACGTTTCGTTGTTGCATCGGCTCCAATGTATAGTCTACCCGTGCCATGTATCGTTTGCCCAATCGCCCGGTGACGGAGACTTTGGAGGGAATATGAGTCTTTAACTGTGCCGTAGCGTTTATTAATAATGAAGCTATCTCTTCCGAGTCGAACCGGATGCCTACATTAATCGTTTTCTCGTACTTTTTCTCTAGCAGGAAGTTTAGTTTGTAACCTTCGGGAGTATCGGTCAGTGTATAACTGGCATTTGAGTAAGACTGGTTTCCACGCAGGATGAACAGTGCCTGCTCAATCTGACGCATGCTGATTCTGCTGTTTTCTTGCAGTTTACATTTCTTCATTAACCATTTCTTATCGTTTTCTTCTACATCGGAGAAGGTGATTTCTTTCACATGCAGGGTCCGGTCCTTTGAGAACATGGTATAAGGGCCGTGCGATTGGGGTACGAACGTGTCTGCAATGCCGATTTTCTTTTTGAGAGCGAGCAGAGAAGCCCATTGCTTGCGGGCTGCTACTTCTCCCCGGTGCATCAGGGAGTCGATGGCTGCGGGAGTAAAACTGGCCGAGGAATATCCTTCTACATTTACCTTTATATAAGTATCGGTCAGGCCGACATTGCTTTGATGGTTGTTTTTAGTTGTCAGGTCGATGATTTGAGAGAGTATGTCCGGAGCGCTGTTTAGTTTGTCGATTCCTTTCAGATTGTTTTTTACATCTACCCCGATGATGATATCCGCACCCATCGATCTGGCCACATCTACAGGGTAGTTGTTGATCATGCCGCCGTCAATCAGGATCATACTATCCTTCCGTACCGGGGTGAATACTCCCGGAATAGCCATACTGGCCCGCATAGCTGTGGCAAGTATTCCATTGTGGAACACAATCTGTTCGCCATTTACGATATTTTGTGAAACGCAGGCAAAGGGGATGGGAAGTTTGTTGAAATCTACGGAATCGTGATATCCCACTGTCAGTTCCGTAAAAAGATTGGCCAGATTTTGTCCTTTTATGATGCCACCTGAAACTGCATCTTTGGGACTTTTGGTAAACGGAAACGAAAAAACATATTTTTCTGACTTTTCACGTTCATTGAGTGACATGGCGCTACGTTTCACCCGGTCGCTCAGTAAGAACATCCAGTCCTGTTTGCGCACCATGCTGTCCAATTGCTGAGGAGTATATCCGATAGAGTATAATCCGCCGATAATGGATCCCATACTGGTACCTACTATATAATCGATCGGAATGCCGGCTTCTTCTATGACTTTCAGTGCCTGGATATGTGCTACCCCTTTTGCACCTCCTCCACTGAGTACCACTCCGACTTTTTTACGTTCTTGTGCCAGAGCGGGAGTGCCAGAAAAAGTACCGGTAACAGAACTAATATCAATGACAAATGTTTTTTCATTATAGTGTTATTATGAATGTTACTACAAATTTATACTATTATTTGATAAATAAGTAGCGAATGCCATTAAAAGTGAAAGTTATGGAACTTATGCAGAAAAGAATTATCTTTGCGGCCCTTTTGTGGAATTATTCTACACTAATGGGCATAATTCCACACTTTTAACGAATGGCAGCTAAGTTCGGTAAATCATTAAAATTGCCTTTGTAAGACGTGTGGAGGTGCTTTTAGTTGAAAAGATCGGTTCAGGTATAATTTGGTATCTGATTTGTAAAGTAGCTAATAAAGGATAAGTTAATTTTAATAATACAAACAAGCATGAGACTGTTTTTTACGAGAAAAGAGCTAAAACTGAGGAGAAAAAGAACAATTGCAGGCATCGTCTGTTTGGCTTTGGTGGCAGGCATTTACTGGATTCTGACACGACCACATAAAGTAGAGCCGGAAGTGCCGACTGTAATTGTAGAGCCCGCAGAAAGGGATAATGTAGAGATTTTCGGTGAGTATGTGGGGCGCATACGTGCACAACAATTTGTGGAAGTGCGGGCCCGTGTGGAGGGGTATCTGGAAAGTATGCTCTTTGCCGAGGGAACGTATGTGAATAAAAATCAGGTGCTTTTTGTGATCAATCAGGATCAATATCGTGCAAAGGCAGATAAAGCACGGGCACAACTGAAAAAAGATGAAGCACAGGCATTGAAAGCAAAGCGGGATTTGGAGCGTATCAAGCCTTTGTATGCCCAGAATGCGGCCAGCCAGTTAGATCTGGACAATGCGGAGGCGGCCTATGAAAGTGCGGTGGCAACCGTTGCCATGAGTGAGGCGGACTTGGCGCAGGCAGAGTTGGAGTTGGGTTATACATTGGTCCGTTCGCCGTTGTCCGGACACATCAGCGAACGTAATGTGGATTTGGGGACACTGGTGGGACCGGGTGGAAAATCGCTTTTGGCTACAGTTGTGAAGAGTGATACGGTGCTGGTGGACTTCAGCATGACTGCTCTGGATTATCTGAAGAGCAAAGAACGTAATATCAATATCGGTCAGCAGGACTCTTCCCGTTCCTGGCAGCCGAACATCACCATTACCTTAGCGGATAATACGGTATACCCTTATAAAGGATATGTGGATTTTGCCGAACCTCAGGTAGATCCGCAGACCGGTACTTTTTCGGTAAGAGCGGAGATGCCGAACCCGAAACAGGTATTGCTTCCGGGACAGTTTACGAAGGTAAAGCTGCTCTTGGATGTACGTGAAGGAGCCATCGTTGTACCGCATAAAGCAGTGACTATCGAGAAAGGCGGAGCATATATTTATGTGATGCGCAGAGATTCTACGGCAGAGAAACGGTTCATTGAGTTGGGACCTGAATTTGGTAATAAACTCGTTGTGGAGAGAGGTCTGGGTGCAGGTGAAGAAGTAGTGGTGGAAGGGTATCACAAGCTGACACCGGGAATGAAAGTGAGAGCCACTTTACCCCAGCCGTCAGCTGAGAAAAAAGAGACTGAGTGATTCCCTTTTCCTGAGATAGATAAAAACGTATAATTTAAAAGAAACTCTTCCTCCCTCTCGTTGGGAGAGGGGCGGGGTGAGACCTTACTGAATATGAAAGTTAGTTTTTTTATAGATAGACCTGTTTTCTCGATCGTTATCTCGATACTGATAGTCATCATCGGCATCATCGGACTGACCATGTTGCCTGTCGACCAGTATCCGCAGATCACTCCTCCGGTAGTGAAGATCAGTGCCTCTTATCCGGGAGCCAGTGCGCTTACGGTTTCGCAGGCTGTAGCAACTCCCATCGAACAGGAGATTAACGGAACACCGGGTATGCTTTATATAGAGTCCAACAGTTCCAATTCCGGAGGCTTCTCGGCAACCGTTACCTTTTGATGTTTCTGCCGATCCGGACCTGGCCGCTGTAGAAATTCAGAACCGGGTGAAGCTGGCGGAAAGCCGTTTGCCGGCTGAAGTTATTCAAAACGGAATTTCAGTTGAAAAGCAGGCGCCCAGCCAGTTGATGACCCTTACATTGATGTCGTCCGATCCGAAATTTGACGAAATCTATTTGAGTAATTTTGCGACGATTAATGTACTTGATGTAATCCGCCGTATTCCGGGAGTAGGACGTGTGTCGAATATCGGTAGCCGTTATTATGCCATGCAAATCTGGGCAGAACCGGATAAATTGGCTAACTTCGGACTGACTGTTCAGGATTTGCAGAATGCTTTGAAAGACCAGAACCGCGAATCGGCTGCCGGTGTTTTGGGCAGCAACCGGTGAAGGGGCTCGATGTGACAATCCCTATCACTACGCAGGGACGTCTTTCTACTGTAGAACAATTCGAAAATATTGTGATTCGTGCCAATACAAATGGCTCTATCATTCGTCTGCGCGATGTGGCACGAGTTTCACTGGAAGCCTCATCATATAGTACAGAGAGTGGCATCAATGGTAAGAATGCTGCCGTTCTGGGAATTTATATGCTTCCGGGCGCTAACGCAATGGAAGTAGCGAAAAGTGTAAAAGAGGCGATGGATGAAATCAGTAAAAACTTCCCTGAAGGGCTGAGCTATGAGATTCCCTTCGACATGACGACTTATATTTCCGAATCTATTCATGAAGTGTATAAGACCTTGTTTGAAGCATTGATCCTGGTAGTACTCGTCGTTTATCTTTCTTTGCAGAGTTGGCGGGCTACGTTGATTCCGATTGTTGCCGTTCCTATTTCACTGATCGGTACATTTGGTTTCATGCTGATTTTCGGTTTCTCGCTGAACATATTGACATTGCTCGGGTTGATTCTTGCCATCGGTATTGTGGTGGATGATGCTATTGTAGTGGTGGAAAATGTAGAGCGTATTATGGAGGAAGAGAAGTTGCCGCCATATGAAGCTACCAAGAAAGCCATGAATGGATTGGCAGGTGCGTTGATTGCTACCTCGCTGGTACTTTGTGCCGTATTTGTGCCGGTGAGCTTCCTCAGCGGAATTACGGGCCAACTTTACCGCCAGTTTACTATTACCATCGCTGTATCCGTACTGATTTCGACTGTTGTGGCGCTGACTCTGAGTCCGGTCATGTGTTCGCTGATTCTGAAACCGGACAATGGCAAAAAGAAGAACATTGTTTTCCGTAAAATCAACCATTGGTTGAACGTGGGCAATCATAAATATGTAATCGCTATCCGTAGGGTAATCGGTAATCCGCGTCGTGTATTGGCCGGTTTCGGAGTGGTGCTTATTGGTATTTTGTTGATTCACCGGCTGATTCCGACAAGTTTCCTTCCGGTGGAAGACCAAGGGTACTTCAAGATAGAGTTGGAATTGCCAGAAGGTGCTACGCTGGAACGTACCCGGGAGGTGACGGATCGTGCCATCACTTATCTGGAAAAGAATCCGTATATAGCCTATGTACAGAATGTTACCGGAAGCAGTCCCCGTGTAGGTAGCAATCAGGCTCGTAGTGAATTGACTGTTATCTTGAAGCCGTGGGAAGACCGCAAGGATACATCGATTGATGAGATTATGTCAAACGTCCGTCACGACCTGAGTGAGTATCCGGAGTGTAAAGTCTATCTTTCTACTCCTCCTGTTATTCCCGGTTTGGGAACCTCGGGTGGTTTTGAGATGCAACTGGAGGCTCGTGGCGAGGCTACTTTCGAAAATTTGGTGCAGGCGGCGGATACGCTGATGTATTATGCCTCTCAGCGCAAAGAGTTGACGGGACTTTCTTCTTCACTTCAGTCGGATATTCCACAGCTTTATTTCGATGTGGACCGTGATAAGGTGAAGATGCTAGGTGTGCCTTTGGCGGATGTTTTTTCAACGATGAAAGCTTATACCGGTTCGGTTTATGTAAATGACTTCAATATGTTCAACCGTATCTATAAAGTATACATTCAGGCTGAGGCACCCTATCGGGAACATAAGGACAATATTAACTTGTTCTTTGTGAAGGCTTCCAACGGGGCTATGATTCCGCTGACTTCTTTTGGAAACGCATCATATACTACGGGTCCCGGCAGCATTAAACGTTTCAATATGTTTACTACTGCTGTATTCCGCGGTGAGGCGGCACAGGGGTATAGTTCCGGCCAGGCTATGGAGATTATGGAGCAGATTGCCCGGTATCATTTGCCCGATAATATCGGATTGGAGTGGAGTGGGCTTTCCTATCAGGAGAAAAAGGCGGGAGGACAGACCGGATTGGTATTGGCGCTGGTGTTCCTATTTGTATTCCTTTTCCTGGCAGCACAGTACGAAAGTTGGACGGTACCGATTGCTGTGTTACTCTCTTTGCCGGTGGCTGCCTTGGGGGCTTATCTGGGAGTATGGGTTTGCGGATTGGAAAACGATGTATATTTCCAGATCGGACTGGTGATGCTTGTCGGGTTGGCAGCAAAAAATGCCATCCTGATTGTAGAGTTTGCCAAAGTGCAGGTAGACCGTGGAGGTGATTTAATACAGTCTGCCATCCATGCCGCCCAATTGCGTTTTCGCCCCATCTTGATGACTTCCCTCGCCTTTGTGCTGGGTATGCTTCCGATGGTGCTGGCAACTGGTCCCGGTTCGGCAAGCCGTGCTGCTATTGGTACAGGAGTCTTTTTCGGAATGATCTTTGCCATTGTAGTGGGCATTATTCTGGTTCCATTCTTCTTTGTGCTGGTTTATAAGACAAAGGCAAAACTGAAAAATGTACCGAATGTGAACGTGAAATTACCGTTCAAGTCTAAAAAGAAAACTGATTGAATTATGAAAAGAAGCTATTTATATATTACTCTTTTATTAGTTGTATTAACTTTAGGTTCCTGTAAAATAGGAAAAAGTTATGTCCGTCCGGAACTGAATCTGCCCGATAGTCTGGCGCAACATCAGGACAGCTTGAGTTTCGGAGATAAGGAATGGTGGCAGATTTACACTGACAGTACCCTTCGGAGTCTGATAGACAGGGCCTTGGAACACAATAAAGACATGCTGATAGCTGCTGCCCGTGTCAAGGAGATGGCTGCGCAAAAACGTATTTCAACAGCAAATCTGTTGCCTGACATTAGAGGTACCGTGACTGCGGAGAGAGAAAATGAAAACCACGGTGGTGATGCTTTCAAGCGTAGCGATACTTTTGAAGCGCAGCTTCTTTTCTCTTGGGAACTCGATCTGTGGGGAAATCTTCGTTGGGCGCGTTCCGCCAGCATTGCCGAGTACCTTCAGTCTGTGGAGGCACAACGTGCCCTTCGCATGACTATCATAGCCGAAGTAGCGCAGGCATACTATGAACTTGTAGCTCTCGATACGGAATTGGATATTGTTCGCCAAACATTGAAAGCACGTGAGGAAGGCATGCGTCTTGCCCGCATCCGTTTCGAAGGAGGTTTGACATCTGAAACTTCTTATCGTCAGTCTCAGGTTGAGTTGGCACGTACTGCAACACTGGTGCCCGATCTGGAACGTAAAATATCTCTGAAAGAAAACGATATAGCTTTTCTAGCTGGTGAATATCCCAACAAAATTACCCGTAGCCGTTTGTTGCAGGAGTTTAACTTTCCACAAGAGTTACCTGTCGGGTTGCCTTCCGGATTATTGGAACGTCGCCCCGATATTCGTCAGGCTGAACAGAAATTGATTGCTGCCAATGCCCGGGTAGGAGTGGCTTATACGAATATGTTTCCACGTATTTCACTTACCGGTAGGGTAGGGTCGGAAAGTACCGCTCTCTCCGAACTGTTGAAATCGCCTTATAGCATTATGGAAGGTGCTTTACTTACGCCTATTTTTGGTTGGGGAAAAAATCGTGCCGCTCTCAAAGCAAAGAAAGCCGCTTATGAAGCTGAAGTGCACAGCTATGAAAAGGCTGTCCTGACTGCTTTCAAAGAGACGCGCAATTCGATTGTCAACTTCAATAAGATTAAGGAGGTATACGACCTTCGTGCGAAATTGGAACGTTCGGCTAAGAGTTATGTAGACTTGGCACAATTACAATATATCAATGGGGTGACGAACTACCTTGATGTGCTCGATGCCCAGCGTGGATATTTCGATGCCCAAATCGGACTCAGCAATGCGATAAGGGACGAATTGATCGCTGTAGTACAAGTGTATAAGGCTCTGGGGGGCGGATGGCAGGTGCAATGACAGAATCTTGGTTGGATGTTAAGCTGCCATAAACAACATGAATAAATTGAGGTTCTTTTTGAGGAATTTCAGGGCCAGATTGATATGGCGCTCTATTGCTTTTTCAGTAATAGAGAAGTGTTCTGCTATTTCTCTGTTGCTCATGTGCAGTTCCCTGCTCATGCGGAATACTTCTCGTTGGCGGGGGGGGAGTTGCATAACAAGTTCATCGATATATTTCTTTAAATCGGCGGCATCCAACTCTCCCTCCATGTCATAAGATTCTTCGACTGCTTGTATAGCTGTTATTTTGAGGGCTGTCTCTTTGTAATACCTACGTGAATGATTGAAGATCACGTTTCGGGTTATGATAAAGAGGTAGCCTTCAAAACTTTTGTTTTCATCCAAGAAATGATGAGATTCCCATACTTTCACAAATACTTCCTGCACAATTTCCTCAATATCCATAGAGGCGGTGAAATAGAGTCTTGTGAAATTATAAACTTGTTTCCAGTAATGATTGTATAAAAAAGCAAATGCTTCCTGATCGCCATGCTTTAATTTCCTGACTGTTTCTTTTTCTTGCATCTGTTTTAGTAATTAGAGGTGCAAAAGTAATCTTTTTTGTTCTAAATTACTGCGATTTCTACAAGAATATTAAAAAATAACATTTTTGTTTAATTTATCTTGGTGTATTATGGCTATATTATCCCATTATATGCACTTAATTGGGTAATATGTTCTTTCTCTTTATAAATAAAATAATAGCAACATATATTTATTGGATAAGTTCTAAAGGAACTATTCTTTTGTGAACTTTTATGCATTGGTTCTCGATCTTGTCCCATATCTTATTTCCAATCTCATTTTCTACCGGAATATTCTTATTTTCTTTCCATTGTTTTCTCATTTGTTTTTCTATTAAATTTGAATAATAGAGTTTCTTGCGTTCCTTCTTGTCCAATTGATCTGCCAATAGCTTCTTGATCAGATTAGTTTCTTTGTTACTTTTATTCATTTTAATAATTATATTTAGATTTATTTTGTGTTATCTAAAACTAAATACACAACAGCCCCATCTACCACCACATGACAAGAGCAACTTTTTTTTAGAAAAGTTTCTTGACTGGTATCTATAATATACATGTTGTTTGTTTTTCTATCTATTAAACTTCTGATATTTAGTATAATATCTAATAAATTAATTGGTAATAATAACTTCTTTATTTTTTATGTGATATAGCATTAGTTCCTTTAGAACTATGGTATATTGCTGCTTCTGTAGCTCTTGTTTTGATTGTCGGTGGACTTTGGATGCATTTAAATGAAGGTAGTACCCCGATGGATAAATATATTGAAATTACAGCTCAGAAAAGCAGAATGTATTTATTACCAGATAGTTCGAAGGTCTGGATGCAGCCGGGAAGTTCTATACGTTTTGCCGAAGATTTCAAGAAGCATCGGAATGTATGGCTGAAAGGTAATTCTTTGTTCGAAGTTCACAAAAATATGGGTAGAAAATTTAGGGTGTATATCGATAAAGCCTTTATCGAAGTGAAAGGAACTTGCTTTTTGATAAAGCAGAACAATCCCAGTGCCAATGAAATTACTTTGTTTAATGGAAGCATTGAATTTAATGTTGAATCGACTCAACATAAAATAGAGATGAAACCACTTCAGGAATTGGTATATAATCCTGCTGATGCAGGGACTCAATTAAGGCAAATAGAAAATATAGAGTGGCAAAACGGCCGTTATAATTTTACACAATTTAATTTGGAACATTTGACTAGGATTATAAACCAAATGTATGGTTCACGTATCATTATCAGCGATAAAGTGAATAAAAATTGTGCCTTTACAGGGAGTATCCGCTATGATGAGTCTTTGGAAGACGTTATTGATAAAATTTGTTTTAGCCTGAATCTTCGGAAAAAAGAAATAAATCACGAGATTATTATTTACAACTAATATTTATTAACCCAATGTTAAATCTAAAAATTGAAGCATGAACAAGTTTTTTATTTTCTTGTCAGAAGCGGTGTCTTAAATACATCGTTATGGCTTTGCTGCTTTATCCGCTGTCTGCACTTGCTGCGCAAGGACAGATTGTGGTTAAAGGTCGTCTCTCACTATTCCTCAAGCCATCCGGCTCATAGAAAAAAGCAGTCAATATACTTTTTTCTATAACGCTAATGATTTGAAAAACACAACTCTTAAGAGTATCGATTGTAAAGGTTCTATTGATGACGTCTTGAACGAAGTCTTTAAAGGGAGTAATATCAGTTATGTTATTAAAGGGAATGAAGTTATTCTTAAAGTTGAGAAAACGGAAAGTACACAACAGAAAAAGGCAAAAATCATTGGTATAGTAACAGATTCGAAAACCGGTGAACCTATCATCGGTGCAACAGTGCAATTACTGGGTACTACCACAGGTGTGATTACCGATGTAGATGGTAAATTTGAATTAGCGGCATTTCCTAAAAAATGAAATACAGATTTCATATATAGGATATGTTACCAAGAAAGTTAAAGTCGGTAGTCAAAAGGTAATGTCTATCACTCTTGCGGAAGATGCCCAGCAACTGGATGAGGTGGTGGTCACTGCTTTTGGTACGGGACAGAAAAAGGAGACTATCACCGGATCGATTCAGTCGGTTCGTCCTTCGGATCTTCTGGTACCTTCTGCCAACCTTTCTTCTTCATTTGCCGGACGCTTGTCGGGTGTGATTGCTTACCAGCGTAGTGGAGAACCGGGACAGAATTCTGCGGACTTTTTCATTCGTGGTGTTGCAACCATGAACGGAGCGACTTCTCCTCTAATTATTTTGGATGGAGTTGAAGTATCCAAAGCGGACTTGAATTCATTGGATCCTGAAGTAATTGAAAGCTTTTCCGTATTGAAGGATGCGACGGCATCGGCGATGTATGGTACTCGTGGAGCAAACGGTGTACTTATCGTTAAAACAAAATCGGGAAGTGACTTGGACAGACCGATCATCGGCGTACGTTTAGAAGGCTATGTAAATACTCCGACTAAGAAACCGGAAATTGTTGACGGACCCACTTATATGCGTTTGTACAATGAAGCGGTTACCAATCAGGGAACAGGGGCTGTGCTCTATTCTGATGAAAAAATAAATGGTACGATCCATAATCTGAATCCTTATATTTATCCTAATGTGGACTGGTACAAGGAGGTCTTCAAAGATGCGACATTTAATCAAAAAGCGAATTTTAATGTACGTGGAGGTACATCTAAAATTACTTATTTTATGAATGTCAATATGAATCATGAAACCGGAATGTTGAAAGATCGTTCCAGTGACTTCTTCTCTTATAAAAATAATATAGACTACATGAAATATGCGTTCCAGAACAACGTGGATTTTCATCTCTCTAAGTCTTCTACCATTTCGCTTCACCTGAATGTACAGTTGAATGATATGCATGGTCCTTTGACAACTAAGGATGGTAATGGCGTAGGCGATATATTCAGTGCTATTATGGGAACCAATCCTGTTGATTTTCCGGTTATGTTTCCGCAGGGATCTGACACATGGTACCATTGGGGAGGTATCCTTGCCGGAAATTATCAGCCGCTCAATCCGGTAGCTCTTTCAAGTGCAGGTTACAAGGATACGTTTGAGAGTACGGTAGTAGCCAATGTAAACTGGGATCAGAAACTGGATTTTATAACGAAGGGATTAAGCTTCAGAGCTTTTTGGTTTCATTTAAGAATTGGAGTTATAATCAGAAGTTCCGTCTGCAAGGATATAATAGTTATCAGCTTTCCGATTATAAACAGAATGAAGACGGTTCCTATGACTTTACCAATACACCTATCGGAGAACCGAGTAATCATACGATGGATGCCTTTTTCGGTACCAACGGTGACCGTCGGTTTTATATTCAGGGATACTTGAATTACGAACGTTCGTTCGGTTCGCACAATGTAAGTGGTATGTTGCTTTATAACCAGGATGATTACAATACGAATGTAAACAGCAGTCTTATTGCTTCGCTTCCAAAACGTAAAATGGGTGTGGCGGCACGTTTGTCTTATGATTACGATCATCGGTATATGCTTGAAGTAAATGCGGGCTACAATGGTTCTGAGAGTTTTGCCAAAGGGCATCGTTGGGGACTGTTCCCATCCATATCGTTGGGATGGAATATCAGTGAAGAAAAATTTTGGAAACCGATAAAACCGGTTATTTCCAATTTTAAAGTCCGCGGTTCGTATGGTTTGGTAGGTAACGATCAAATCGGCAGTGACCGTTTTGCTTATCTGGCAATCGTGAATTTGACTGAAAGCCCGTCTTATACAACCGGATATGGTGGTAGTACCACTTCATTATCAGGACCTACTTATAATCGATTCCAGAATAATGAACTTACGTGGGAAGTCGGAAATAAACTGAATGTGGGTGTCGATTTACAGCTCTTCAATTCATTAAATATCACTGTCGACGGATTCAGGGAGATTAGAGATAATATTTTTCAGCAGAAAAATTCCATACCGAATTATCTGGGAACTGCCAGTACTAAAATCTACGGTAATTTCGCTAAAGTGAAGAATACAGGATTTGACCTTGCTTTGGATTATGGAAAACAGTTGAACCGGAACTTTTCTATCCAGATGAAAGGAACTTTTACCTATGCACACAATGAGGTTTTGAAGTATGATGAAGCGGCAGGACTTCGTCCGGCGTTATCGCAGGTTGGAAAGAGCCTGAACTCAATCTGGGGATATGTAGCAGACGGATTGTATATTGATGAAGCTGATATTGCGAATAATCCTCAGTCGACTATCGGTAATATTGCTATTGCACCGGGCGATGTGAAGTATGTAGATCAGCCGGACGCGAGCGGTAATTATGATGGAAAAATAACATCAGATGACAGAGTGGTATTAGGATATCCCACAATTCCGGAGATAATATACGGATTTGGTCCCTCTATTACATGGAAGAATTGGGATTTCTCTTTCTTCTTTCAGGGACAAGCGCGCGTGTCATTTATGATGAGCGGTTTCGAACCATTTGGAACGCAAAGTAAAAATAATGTTCTGAAATGGATTTCCGATGATCATTGGAGCAAAGATAATCAGAATCCGAATGCACGGTATCCGCGATTGACACAATATAATAACAACAACAATACGGCGTCTTCTTCTTATTGGCTGCGGAATGCTTCGTTCCTGAAATTGCGGAATGCCGAAATCGGCTATCGTTTCAAATGGGCAAGAATCTATGTGAACGGAAGTAACTTGTTGACCTTTTCTCCATTTAAGCTATGGGATCCTGAAATGGGTGGAGGTGCCGGTATGAAATACCCGACACAACGTACATATAATGTTGGTATTCAATTAACTTTTAAATAATATATACTTATGAAGATAATATATAAACTCCTATTTTTGTTTTTTGCTGACGATAGGATATAGTTCCTGCGACTTTCTGGATATTGTTCCGGATGAAATAACGACTGAGGCAGATGCATTTAAAGACCGGAATGCGGCTAAGAATTTTGTTTATTCTTGCTATGGCTATTTGCCGCAAAGTAATGTGGCATCAGGCAGTCTCGATTTGCTGACAGGAGATGAAGTGATAACGGCTTTTGAACATGAAACGTTTGCCAGTTTTCCAAAAGGCAACTATACGGCTTCTTCGCCGGTGATTTCTTATTGGAATACATTTTTTCAAGGATTGCGTCAATGCTATATATTTCTGGAAAATGTAGACAAGGTACCCGACCTGACTGAAAGTGTAAAAACAGACTATATCGCACAGGTTAAGTTTCTGATTGCTTATTATCATTATCAGTTGGCACGTTGTTACG
>VOFI01003266.1_pt1 | contig 37382 bp, 54 predicted proteins | sample 5384131 | NCBI WGS metagenome assembly VOFI01 (sample SAMN12384728, study PRJNA508395) | human gut metagenome | isolation source: healthy gut H | host: Homo sapiens | reverse complement strand
GTTATGAATACACTGTTCGTTATCATATTCATTACAAATCTTCCCGCAAAAAACCATACACTTGCTACAAAGTACACCATAACTCTTGTATATAACATCTTTGTATTAAATATCTTACGTGCATAGTAAGTCAAGATAACAAACACAATTATTTCAGAGAACAATGTTGCCACCGATGCTCCAGTCACACCAAACATTGGTATTAATAATGCATTCGCAATTAAATTGAACACTGCTCCGCCAATTGTTGATATCAATACTTCTTTATCTTTTTTATGCGGAATACAAATCTGATAAGCCAGCACTCGATTAATAGCTCCAACTACAACTTTAGCAGATAAAATTTTTGCCGCCATACTTCCCGTTAAAAATTCTTTGCCACTAAATATTAATATCAAAATATCACTGGTACAGATCATTCCTATAGCCGCCGGTATCGCTATCATAAAAAGAATATCTACAGATTCTTTCATCAGCTTCTCATATTCTTTTTTCAAATTATTTCCCAGATAATAAGACACTCTTGGCAGGATAGTCGCTGATATCGTTCCTATCAATGTACTTACAATTGTATTAATCTTTACAGCTGCCGTATAGACTCCGGTAGCCTTATCTCCACGAAATGCCCCAAGCATGGTTGTATCCATTGTCATATAGATACTGGATGCAACACTTGTTCCAAAAATCATTAATATCGGCTTTAAATGCTTTCTATATTCTAATCTTTCTTTTTTCTGTTTCCAATCGACTATTTTTCTCGAATGCCACAAGTTAAAAAAAGCAGATCCTCCTGACGAAATAACCGTCAATGCCGCATACCAGTAATAATCATTTTTATTTTTAACCAATATAAACAATAATATCAATGAAATGATCTGAAATAAGATTGCCCTTTTCGTGATATAAGCATATTCTTCTTTGATTGTAAAAAATCCACTCTGTTCCTATTGTTGTAAAAATGATACTTAAACTTGAAATTACTAATAACTTTTTGTAATTTCCCAAAATAGGTAACGCTAAAAAAACAGCCAATGCACAATAAGCGATAAACGTTGTGCACAAATTTATGTTCAGCATTTCACGTGAGAACTTGCTGAATTTCTCTTTATCGTCTCTAATCCGTGCTCCTTCTCTTACTGCATATGTACTAATTCCCAGCGCTGCAAACATAGAAAAGTAAGACACAATAGAACTTGCATAGTTAACACGGCCTATCCCTGTAGCGCCTAAGATTCTTGACGCATACGGAAATGTAATTAACGGAAATATCAGGCTCATTAACGTTTTTATTGTATTCATTATCAAATTTATTTTGATAGATTTTTGCTTTTTTTTCATGTCCTCTCCAATCTTCTTTAGACCTTTCGCCATTATATCACTTTTCCATATGGCAATCAACCTTGACACTTTTAATCTTACGGGACTCCATTTTTTTCCATAACCTGCGCTCTCTTTCCTTATAATGCAAAATTTCTCCCTCAAGTATCAGTACTTTCTTTCGATTGTTATTTTAAGCAACACATTTTTGTATCTTCCCCTTTTTTATCACTAAAACATTGTGATTTTCTTATGTTTATGATACAATATTTATGTCATTTTAATTCAAACGTTGTTTTAAATAACATTTAGTATTCATTATAAATGAAAGGATATCAAATCATGAAAAAACTATCACAATCACTTCTCGCAAATCTTGTAACAAATCGTCGAAAAGAAAAACACATGACCCAGCAGGATCTTGCAGATATCACAGGGATCAACCGTTCTATGATCTCACGTTTGGAAAAAAAGAAGATTTTATTCCTTCTATTCCTCAATTAGAGCAATTAGGAGAAACGCTTGATTTTGAACCCCAGACATTATTTGTTGATGCCGGCAATACCAAGCTTCCTTCTCCTTCACCTTTAAATATCGCGGTAGCCGGAACCGGATATGTCGGATTATCCATCGCGACATTACTTGCACAGCATAATCACGTAACTGCTGTAGATATCATTCCTGAAAAAGTAGAATTGATCAACAACAGAAAATCCCCTATTCAGGATGATTATATCGAGAAATACCTTGTCGAAAAGGATCTTGACCTGACTGCTACTCTTGATGGTGAATCCGCCTATAAAGATGCTGATTTCGTCGTCATTGCTGCTCCAACCAATTATGACAGTAACAAAAATTATTTTGACACTTCTGCAGTAGAAGCAGTCATCGAACTTGTATTAAAGGTAAATCCGAATGCGATCATGGTCATCAAATCAACGATCCCTGTGGGCTATACCGAATCTGTCCGCAAAAAATATAACACAGCTAATATTATCTTCAGTCCAGAATTTTTAAGAGAATCAAAAGCTTTATATGACAACCTTTATCCAAGCAGGATCATCGTATCTACCGATTCTTCCGATGAACGACTGGTGAAGGCTTCTCATACATTTGCGGCACTTCTTCAGGAAGGGGCTCTTAAAGAGCAGATTGATACATTGTTCATGGGATTTACGGAAGCGGAAGCGGTGAAGCTTTTTGCTAATACTTACCTTGCATTACGTGTTTCGTATTTCAACGAATTGGATACTTATGCAGAAATGAAAGGACTCCATACCAAAGATATTATAAACGGTGTATGTCTCGATCCGAGAATCGGAACGCATTACAACAATCCATCTTTTGGTTATGGAGGATACTGTCTTCCAAAAGATACCAAACAATTGCTGGCCAATTACGATAATGTACCTCAGAATATGATGTCCGCAATTGTCGAAAGCAACCGTACAAGAAAAGATTTTTATTGCTGATCGTGTTCTCAATCTCGCCGGATATTATGATTATAACAATCATGGTGATTATTCTGCTGCCCAGGAAAAAGAATGTACTATAGGATTTACCGTCTTACGATGAAGAGCAATTCCGACAACTTCCGTCAGAGCAGTATTCAGGGCGTCATGAAACGAATCAAAGCAAAAGGAGCTACTGTCATCGTTTACGAACCAACCCTGGAAGATGGAACCACATTTTTTGGAAGCAAAGTAGTCAATAATTTAGAGCAGTTCAAAAAACTTTCTCAAGCTATTATTGCCAACAGATATAATCCGATTCTTGACGATGTTAAGGACAAAGTATATACCCGTGATCTTTTCCAACGAGATTAATCCGAATTTCACAAAAAGATTTGTGTATAACAAAGGCAGGTCAAATGACCTGCCTTTATTGCTAATATACTACAACTTTTGTTCCTCGCGGAATATTATCATATATCCATTTTGCATTATTAATGTTTAATCGAACACATCCGTGTGATGCATTGATTCCAAGTCTTCCATCTGTAATTACAGACATACTTCCTTGTTTATACAGTACAGAGTGGAACAGGTAATTTCCATAGAACTGTGTATAATACCAGCATGTATATCCAGATCCAAATGATTTTCCTTTTCCCTGTACAGTAAATGTTCCTTTCACTGTCGGAGTTGATTTTGCTCCTGTAGTACAAACCCACTTTTTCACTTCATTCCATTTACCGACTGAACCGCTATAAATTCCTACTCTGTTAGCTGTCGTATCTACCAGAATAAGATACCGTGTGTTACTTGCATACGCCAATGCTCTCAGATGCATCTGGTCTTTAACTGCTATTGTCGCAGTCTTTTTCTTTTCTGTATAATAATTAGCATTTTTCCCCGGAGCTGCTGCATCTTTTGATACAAGGCGAATCTGTAATCCTTCCATTCTGTATCCGATTTTTTGATGTTCCTGCTTTGCCTGGCCATTTTTGCCCAGCCAAGCCAGCCATATCCCTGTACATGTGCACGATAATATATGTCATAATATTTGGCAAGATTACCGGTAAGTCTGATTTTCACAGCTTCCATTCCATTCGTTCCTGTAGATGCCCCGTTGGTTGTACCTGCATCAGACCAGTCCTTCCAGCCCCTCTTTTGCAATATGTGTCGCATATTGAATCGTTCCTGATGGTGCAAGTTTATTTGACTGATCCAGATATAATGTAAGGCTCTGAAGCTGTTGTTTTTTGCCGATTGTCCCTACTGTATTTCCTTGCGATACATTACCTGTCGCTCCTACACCTTTGATATATCCATTATAATAGAAGTTACCACTCTTATATCCTTCCACATATTTTACACCACTTGTATTCGGAGCCGTTTCTGCATCTTTTTTCACAAGGCATATTTTCAATGCCTCGATCTTCTTACTAAGATCAATTGTTCCTGTTACTCTTCCTGCAGATTCGTAATTACACCAGCCAATCTTTGCCAGATGTATACTGTAATACACTTCATAATACTTTGCGATCTCACCAGTCAGCTTCACTCTGATCGCTTCAATTCTCTTACTCTGACCGCTTGTTCCTGCAAGTACCATTCTTTTTTCCAGCTTTGCCATCCAATTCCCTGTACATATGCCTGATATTCTACATTTCCTGTATAGTCAGAATCCGGAAGTGTAATCTTTATTGCCTCAATTTTTTCCCTGTCCGGTTGTCCCTGCAATCTGATTATCACTTACTTTTTTCTGCCATCCAATAGACTGTACATGGGTCTGATACTGAATTCTTGGTACCTGATAAGCTTTCTTCGTACTTCCTGGTGCACTTTCTCCTTTTTTCACTAATTTGATCTCAATTGCTTCTAAACGTTTTCCATAAGTACTGCTTCCGGCCTTTTTCCCGTTCTTTGCCCAGTCAAGCCAGCCAAAGCTCTGTATATGCGTACGATAGTACACGTCATATTTTTTTGCTATAGCACCTTCCAGACGAACAGATACTGCTTCTACTCTCTTTCCCTGTCCGGTTGTCCCTGCAAGTGCTCCGTTTTCTACTTCTTTTCTGCCAGCCATATGACTGTACATGAGTTTTATATATAATTTTACTGTCTTTTTTGATCTTCTTCTGATAATCCGGCAAGCTTAATCTTTAACGCCTCAATAGAAAGCGCCTTTCCTTCCGTTCCTGCCAGTGCGCCATCTTCTACTTTTTTCTGCCAGCCGATTTTTGCTACACGAGCCTGATATACCACCTTCACTGTTTCCTCCGGTACTATATCCGTCTTTACTATGTATGAATTTGCTGTGTCTAAATCGACAGTTGTACTTTTCTCTGTCAACTGAACCTGAATGGCCTTTATGCCACAATCATATCCTTTAGTTCCGGATGTGGCATCATTTTCGGCCCAGCCAAGCCACTGTCCTTCACTCTGATCATCAGTTTGAACATATGCGCGATAGTAAATATTATACTTTTCAGCCAGTTCTTCTGTTAATTTTATCTTGAACGCAGCTATCTTCTGTTCGCTGTCAAATCCAGTCTCCTGGCCGGCTGTTACATACTCATTCCAATTTCCCTCTGGATCTGCTACCGAATATGTGATTCCATTCAAATTTTCCTCTGTTACAGAATCCAAAACATCTAATTTTAATTTGGATATTTCAGCATCTTTATTCTCTGGCTCACCCACATATTCTCCATTGTCTGCTTCCTGCCACTCAGAAGCCCCTGACATTAATACCGAATATTTTAATACAGGCTGTGATTCTGCCTGTGTTTCGTCAGCATATGCCCTGGCCGGCATAACTAATGTAACGATCATTGCCATAATTGCAGTCAATGATATCATTTTCTTATACATGATCCTGCCTCCTTTTCATAGTATGACTTTATTTGATCACATGCGTTTTTTGAGTATTACCTGGTGCCGCCGCACCTTTTTTTACCAGAACAACCTGTATACATTCTAATCGTTTTGCACATCCTGTTGTTCCTGCTATCTCTCCATTTTTTGCCCAGTCGAGCCAGCCATATGTTTCCGCATGTACACGATAATATACGTCATACATTTGAGCCATTTTTCCCGTAAGTTCATTCTTATGGCTTCCATTCTTTTTTGCGGCACCAACCGTACCTGCTACTGCATTATTCGTTTTCCAGTCTTGCCAGCCACTACTTTGAACATGCGCCCGATACTTAATTTCACCTGAGTATTTCTGGTCTGTCAATTTCAGTCTGAAAGCTTCCATACGTTTTGCTTCGCCTGTCGTCCCTGCATAGCCACCTCCATATACACTTTCTTTCCATCCATATGTTTGCAAATGTGCCGAGTACTGTGTTAATGGTTGTACATATGCCTGTACCGTACTGCCAGGTGCCTGGCTTCCTTTTGAAACCAATTTTATCTGTATTGCCTCCATTCGCCTTGCACCGTCTGTTGTACCCGCAATTTCACCATTTTTTGCCCAGTCAAGCCAGCCATATGTCTGCGTATGTACACGATAATAAATATCATAATGATTTGCTGCTTCACCCGTCAGACGGATACGAATTGCCTCCATGCGTTTTGCTTCGCCCGTCGTTCCACCGATCGTACCATCCGATACCCAGTTTTTCCAGCCATTTGACTGCACATGTGTACTGTATTGGACTGAACCGGGCTTCACCTGTTGTTCCAGATATTTCGCCATTGGCTTTAGACGCCTGCCAGCCGTCTGACTGTATATGTGTGCTATAAATTACTCCCGTTTTCTTAGTGTCTGGTATTGTGTTTCCTCCATTTAATCCAGAGGTACCTGTATTAATCTTTTTAATATATTGCTTACTTGCATAAGCATACATAGAAGATGAATTATATTTTCCGGAAGTACTTTCAATTCCGCCTCTATCCGCTTTTAACACCGGATCACTCTGCACTTTATAAAAATCTCCGGATTCTCCCAATATCAGAAATGCATAATTGGAGGAAGTTCCCGTATTATACAGACTTGTAGCAGAAGTACTTGCCTCTTTTCGTACATTTAATGTTGTATGTGCTGTTGACACAGTGTCCTTAATACCTATCGAATATTTATTTTGATCTTTCTTTCCGCCCTCACTGTCCATCTTCCATGCAAGAGCGGCAATTTTTTCACCCCAATAAGGATCTGATGCGTAGCTTACATTAATACCACTCGCTTTATCTCCTAAAAAGCCTCCGTGATAATAAGCCCATCCGGCTCTTAAATATTGTTTTGACATATAAGTTTCTGCAAAATCTTTTATGCATACATCCACACTTGAAAATGTATTCGCACTCTGGCCAGGCGATGTATCGACTGCATTCAGTCCAAACAAATTTTTTTTGCTTTGCAATACTGCTTGTTCCCCAAGCACTTTCCAACGCACCTACACCTGTCATGAGCAATGCATTTACTCCATATGAATTTTGATTATTTACAAATGCCGCCCCTTTATTATACATTTTTGAGCTGCTCTGAGCATGTTTATTAATAATTGTAGAAAGTTCATTTGCAGAATACGATGACTTTCCACGCAGCGGAAGATATTGATAATAATTATAATACGGGTTATTGGGGTTAATAGAATTTTTTCTTGTGTTACTCTTGTAATCAGATAACATTGTCACGTAATTAGTATAAAAATAATGTCCGTCATAGCTGTAATATGTGGTCCCCGTCTTCATATAAGACTGTTGTGGTCCCACATTAACTGATCCGCCATAACCCGGTGTCGTCATATCCATACAGATTCTATGGATAATAGAAGAACCATCTGCATAATAGTTGCTATAACTTTTTGCTGAATTCAAATTAACAACCTGAACTTTGGACTGGTCTACTAATCCTACAACACCACTTTGCATAAATTTCACTTTTCCGTTTTCAGTGCCCAGATATGCTGCATCAGCTCCCGCTCCACCATAGCAGTAACCTGCGGCGTTCGTACTGTATTCTTTGTATTCTGTAGTATTATTTCCAACCGAAGCACCTGCTGCATTCGCCCGGAAATTTACAATATAGGTTGCCGCAGCTCTTGCCTTATTAGATAAATCTTCTTTTACTACTCCATCCGTTTCTTCTTCAACATCGAATACATTTCCGTTTCCATCTACACTTACAACGGTTCTTTCACCTGTGGTATTTTCGGGTGTATCAGGATTCTCTGTTAATTCACTTTGTTCCTGTGTTCCATCTATTTCCTGGTTTATTTCCTGATCAGCTTCGTCATTCATCTGTTGCTGGTTCTGATCCGTCTGACTACTTTCCATCGATTGTCCTTCTTCAGTAGCCGCATCATTGGCTGCAGATACACTTATTCCGGAAAGTATCATACTCATAATACATATGCAGGCAATGAATCTTTTTTACTTTTCAAATTTTCTTCCTCCCTTTCTTCATTTTTCCTAATTATAACACAGTTCCATAACAAGCGAAATCCTTTATTGCAACAGAAAAAGTCATTTGAAATATGGATACTTCATACTTCAAATGACTTTTCTTTCATATACTAAAGCTCTCTATCTTACTTCTTTATAAATGTTTTTCTGTACTTCCAGGTGCTGCTCCACCTTTTTCCACCAGTACGATCTGAACAGCTTCCAATCTTTTCGCAAGACCTTCCGTTCCGGCCTTTTCTCCGTTCTTTGCCCAGCCAAGCCAGCCATAACTTTGTGCGTGAACTCTGTAATATACATCATATTTGTTTTTCATTTCTCCAGTCAAACGTATCTTCACTGCTTCCAGACGTTTTGCTTTACCACTGGTTCCGCTTAATTGTCCATTCTTTTTCCAGCTCTTTTCCCATCCATACGTCTGTACATGTGACTGATATTCAATGTTTCCAGATACCTTCATTTTCTGCGCTTAATTTTTATTGCTTCCAGACGTTTTGCCTGTCCGCTGGTTCCGCTTGTTTCTCCATTTTGTTTCCAAGTCTGCCAGCCATAGGTCTGTACATGTGACTGATAAAATACTCCCTGATTAGACACATAATGTTTTTTCACTTGTTCCCGGAGCTTTTCCTCCTTTTTCTACTAACTTAATCTGAATAGCTTCCATTCTTTTTTGCGAGGCCTGCTGTTCCGGCTATTTCTCCATTTTCCAGCCTAACCAACCATAAGATTGTGAATGAACTCTATAATATATATCATAATGCTCCGCAAGTTCCCCGTCAACTTCAACCTTACGGCTTCCATCGCCAGTTTTTCCCCTGTCGTTCCGGCCGTCTGTCCATTCTTTTTCCAGTCCTGCCAGCCTTTCTGGGCAATATGTGTACGATATTCGATATTTCCTCCGTATTTTTTATTTTGAAGTTTTACCTTTAAAGCCTCCATTCTCAGGCCTTTTCCTATCGTTCCTGATGTCTGTCCGTCTTTCTTTGCTTCCTGCCAACCGATACTCTGTATATGTGTCTGATATTTTATACTTGTAGCACTATTTTTTATTTTCTGCTTTAATTCCAGATACTTCATCCGAATATGTCTGTCCATCGGACGTTCCCACTGCTTTTATTGTATTCATATCATCCAGCTTTACGTCATCCCATACAAATACACCTGACTGCTGTTTTCTTCCTTTTCCAACAGACTGTCCATTTACAAACAATTCCACGCCTTCACAATTGGAATATACTTTTATCTGCTGATATTTTGTATCCCTTTCCGTATACCTTTTGCTTGTTAAATATACAAATTTATCTTGTTGATTCCAATTTGCTTTATAGAAATATAATGCATCTTTTTTTTGTCGTATGATCATAACAAACTAATCCCTTTGTATTTCTTCTCGGGATTCCTCCTTCATTTCTATAGCAGGAGAAGTCAAACATATTCCATACGAAGCTTACCGGTATATCTTTTCGCTTTTGAATCAATGAATAATATGTCTCTAATACAAACGCCTGATATTCCTCGTAATGTTTATCTTTCGATGCATCATCAGAAGACCATGAAAAATTTTCATCCATCGTTGCGTGTTGATTTATATTAGCTCCTGCACCATACTCTGTAATCATCATAGAAGAGGCATTGTACGTCTGCTTATATTCATTTAGTTTTCTATTCAGAGTATCTGTGATCTCTTTTCTTCCTTCATCATCTGCACTGGAAACAGATGACTTAAATCCCACATATAAATTCACTCCGGTATAGTCTACATTGCCATTTTTAGACCATTTAGCACATACCTTATTTGCATTACTACTGTCTATCTGAGCCTGAACTATATATCTCGTTGTATCTTCTTTTTTGAGCCAGCTTTGCAACTGATGAATTGAAGGATACTAATGTATTTTCGTTTATCTGAAAATCTTTTCCAAATGCAGCTGCAGATGCCGGCTGATAAACCTCATTTTTCGATTCCCCACATCATAATCGACGGATGATTATAGCCCTGACGAATCATCTCTTTTAACTCTTCTTTTATAGATGTTTTATAAGATTCCGCATTTGACAACAACAAATAATACGGTATTTCACAATAAACCAACATACCTCTCTCGTCTGCTAAATTGTATGTTGATTGTGAATGAGGATAATGCGATGTTCTAATTGCATTAACTCCCATCTCCTGCATCAGATTCATATCCTGTACCTTCAAATCATCCGGCACAGCATTTCCATATCCTTCTCTGTCCTGATGCATACCGACTCCATGAATCTCATACTCCTGTCCATTCAAATAAAATTTTCCATTTTTTATCTCATATGTTCTGACTCCGAAATTATCCGAAACCGTATCAAGTACTTCATCATTTTCATTATATACTGTTACATTTGCTGTATATAAATATGGATCTTTTGTTCCATTCCATAAATGAACATTATCAATTTGACATTTTGTACTATATGGCTGAACATTTTTTATTGGCCTTAGCTGTTACTTTCTGCTCTGTTCCAGTAACTTTATTGCCATCTGCATCATAAATATCTGTTACGATTTTTAATTCTTTATCGTCATTACTTTTATTAGATATCTCATTTTTCACATTTACATCAGCAGTTGTTCCATTTACATTGGAATCTATATAGATTCCCTTATTGCCATAATCTTCTAATGAAATATACTGGTCATCTGTTGAAATCAATTCAACATCTCTGTAAATTCCACCCCACTGTGTATAATCTACATTAATTGGTATTGAAACCGTATCAATATTAGTAACATTCGCCTTAATTGTTATTTCATCCTTACCTTGTACATAATTGGTAATATCAAAAACAAAAGCCGAATATCCTCCAACATGCGTACCTACTTTCTCTCCGTCTATAAATACTTCCGTATTTCTTGCCGCACCATAGAATTTAATAAAAAGATTTTTATTTTTTATTTCTGAAATATTAACTGTCTTCTCATATGTAACAGTCTTTGAATTCATTTGTGGAATATATGACTGCCTCGGATGAACATATTCCCAAGAATGAGGCAGATTCACTACTCCGTTTCCTGCTCCCGACGGGAAATTCCAGCCTGCAGTAGATGTATCATTCGTTGAAAAGTTCCAGCCATCATTAATATTTAATACTTTTCTTTGTGTAACCGCTTCTTCTGAATCTGTTTCTTCTGAAGGTTCTTCCTGCTGAGCCTCCATGTTATCTTCTTTACTCTCTTCTTCCGTAATGTTTTCTTCCGCTTTTTCCTGTGAACTGTCATAATCATTTCCCTGTATTAAATCATTCTCTGTCTCTTTTCCGTCATTTGTATTACTGTTTTCCCCGTCTTTCGTATTATTCTGATCATTAGATATTTCCTGATCTTGTTGATTTTCTTTCGTAATTTCGTCAGCATACGTCATGGTAACCATCGACATTCCCGGTCCTGTTAGTGTTATTGCCAACGAAATACATATTGCAGCAAATTTCTTTTTTCATTCTTTTCCTCATGTGCTATTCCTACTAACACTTTCCTCCTCCATTTTTTTTCATTTCAAGCTGCTTTTTCCGGCAGCCAAAAGCGAACCTGTTTCCTATCCTCCTTTTTCTCATCCGCTCTTTCTATTTATCTTTTTTTATAAAAAATTTATTAGTACTTCAGGTGCTGCTCCACCTTTTTCCACCAGTACGATCTGAATAGCTTCCAATCTTTTCGCAAGACCTTCCGTTCCGTGAATTTAAAAAGAAAATCGTTCGCCTTCATATCGAAGAGGGACGTACTTACCTTATCGATTTATTGACCAATATCATGAGACATTCGGTATCCGCTGGCTGCTTAGACGGCTGAAAATTTATCCGAACGCTTACTATAACTACCGGAAACACCGGAAGGCGGATTATCACGCCCATAAAGCAGAAGTCCAGGCACAGATTCATGAAATCTATCATGAACACAATGGTGTCGATGGTTACAGGAGCATGACAGTCTATCTGGCACGTAAGGGATATCACTACAGCCCTGCAACCATACATAAGTACATGAATGCGGAGTTGGGACTGAGATCCATCGTTCGTCCCCAAAAAAAAAAAAGATTATGAACAGGGAAAACCACACAAGGTGTTTGAAAACAAACTTCAGCAGAATTTTATGTCGGATAAAATCAATCAAAAATGGTGCACAGATTTCACATACTTATTTTTGAAGAACCATGATGTGAGATACAATTGCAGTATTATTGATCTTCATGATAGAAGTGTCATTGCCAGCATAACGGATCGGCACATCACCAGTGATCTTGCCATCCGCACTCTACAGAAAGCATTGGATTCTCAGCCAGCTATCAAAGGAGAATTGATCATTTTCCTATGTCCACTACAATCATGTACGCCCGCATAGCTCCAACGGTTACCGTACGCCATATCAGGCACGAATCGCAGGATAAAAAGGGGGTGCCCTGAGCAGATTGCTTGATTACTCAAAATCGGAACGGTTAGCTTTTGTCAAGGGCAAAGCTGCGACAGCGGTGTGAAACACCCTTGATGAAATCTGACAGTTCCGATAGATTCCAAACTGCAATCCACCGATTTCCAACATTTTCTTAACATTTTCAGCCTCTTTCTCTACTGCCGAAACCGTTGTTGCTGTAGAATATATGTATACCCCATAAGGAATTCCCAATCGTTCACATTCTTTTTACATTGTACTCCCATTTACGATCTTTATAGCCTGAACCATAACTGCAAAGCGGATAATAACGAAATCAATATCCGATCTGTTTTTTACCGTATCCCAGTTAATAGTTCCCTGATATTCACTTATATCCATTCCTTTTTTTTTGCACCAGGGATTGGTTTTCCAAGACTGTTAACAAATTGTCCATTGACCTTTTTCCATGCATTTGTAACAGCCCTTGCATTACTTGTCGCATCATCTTCTTGTGGTATTAATTCACCATTCGAATATCTCCAACTATTTTCTTTCGGCCTGTCCTCATCTGTATTCTCACTCGTCTGCACTTTCACTGAATCAGAGACAGATTCCTTTTTTTGAGCGTCGTTATTCTCCGGTTCTCCTGCCATAACGCTGATTGTACCTGTCGTAATATATATGACAGCCAGCATTACCGTCATTATCCTTTTCATATTTCCCCCCCCTCAAATCATCAAATTGTATTATATATTTTACTATATCATGATTCTTATTTTCTTACTATCTTTATTTGCTTTTCCGGACATTTTCTTATTTTCTAAATACAATCACTCTCTGTCCCACATAATTAAACACCACGAACGCTCCCATTCCAACTAGCATAGACAGATTATCCTGTACACTTTTACTCTGTCCGTGAAGAAACCATGACACAAGCGGCTGCAAGCCCGTACGCAACCAGATAACAGACCGTAATATTTAACGCAAACTTAACCAGTTGCTTCCATGACTTTTCTTTATTCTGAAATGTAAAATACTTATTCAAAAAATAACTCACAATACTCCCCACAACATAATTGGATGCCGAGGATATCCAATAGCTCAGATGTAACACATTATATGCTGCAAACATTACAGCTGTTCCGACCAGTGTATTCACAATTCCAACCAATACAAATTTCCAAAATGTTATATCCAGTATATTTTTTATTTTATCTTTCATTATTGCTTCTTTCTCCTTGTTCATTTATAAAATAGGCATTGCATGGCAATACTAAAACGGCCTGTGTAAAAACACAGGCCGTCCAATATTCTCTTATTCTCCTAATCCATCTTCGATTGCACTGACTATGGCATCCATCGCCTCTTTTTCATCTTCCCCGTCGCAAATAAGTTCGATCTCATCTCCCGATTTCACACATGCTCCGAGAACACTTAAAACGCTCTTTGCATTTGCTTTGCAACATCGTCATCATACATAAACTCTACTTTGCATTTGTATCTACTTGCTATGTTACAGAACATTCCTGCCGGTCTGAGATGTAACCCTGTTGGATTTGTTATTGTAACTTTCTGTCTGATCATAATGTACTCTCCTCGCTTCTAATTGTTATTCCGTCCATCTTCAAGCCTCTGTACTTGTTTTATGATTATTCTCTTTTGTTTACCTGATTGTATCTGTCTTTTTTCTCATCTTCTTTCGTCTGACCTTCACTGCTACTATTTTCATTTTGTGTCTTATCATTCTGTTTTGTTTTTTCCAGAATAATTTCTACATTCACATTATTCACCAGTGAACATCCGTCCGGAAGTTCAACAGATACCGGAACCGTATAAGTTCCTGCATTGGTATACTTCTTCAGATCAATACTCACTTTCTTTGCCGGTGAGAACAAATTCAGTGCATCCCCAGGTCCTTTTATCTGTATCTCAAGATCAACCGTTGAACCATAACTAATGCTCAGTCCTTCTGCTATATTGTTTACAACAATAGAATTTGTAGATACTTCAAATGTTTTCGCTCCCGGCTGCTGTACCGGAATTGATACAACCACCTTATTCGCATTCTGTTCTGTCAAAGACACACCACTTGGAATATAAGACGAAATATCAATTGTTTTGTCCGTCTTCTGTGTCAGATTATCCAGCTGTAACGCACTTGCCGGAATACTGATTTTGGAAACTCCTGCTAATGTCGTTTTATCTCCTGTAATCTCAACTTCCTGCGGCTCTACCGTTATTTTTCTTTATACCCCCTCTGCCGCTGATACATCTGACGTATCAACTTCTATCGGAACACTTTTAACCTGAAGAAGTTCTACTTCTACACTAACTCCCTCTTTTCCAAGATTGTTTGCCAGAAGTGTCTACGATCACACAGAAATACTGCAATCAGGAAAGCCAGTATTTTCAGCGTAAGATTCTTAGTTATTCTTTTTTTTTGCATGCTCACGCCATCCTTTCCACATTGCCCGTATTCTGTTAGTTTCACTACTTCTGTGCTGGATTTCTTCCAGTTTTATCCTAAGCGCGCTTCATTAATATTTCTCGCCAGTTTGCCTCCTTGTGCCACAGATACAGCTCCCGTTTCTTCCGAAACAGCAATGATCAGAGCATCACTGACTTCACTCATTCCAACTGCGGCACGATGCCTTGTTCCCAGATCTTTACTGATACGCATATTGTCAGAAAGTGGAAGGTAGCATGTTGCCGACACAATCCTGTCACCACGGATAATAATTGCTCCGTCATGAAGAGGGGTATTGTGTTCAAATATATTCTCCAACACCTGACTGGATACCAGACAATCCATCTGAATCCCTGTACTTTCATATTCTGTCAGTCGAATTGCCTGTTCTACTACGATCAACGCTCCTGTCTTTACTTTTCCCATTGCAAAGCAGGCTCTGATAATATTCTCTCTGGTTTCCTCACTGAAACGTATCTCTCGATTCTGCTCAAAAGGCACAACCGACGTCAGGAATTGCTTTTCTCCCAGTTTTTCCAGCGCTCTTCGAAGTTCCGGCTGGAATACAACAATCGCAGCGGTTGCCATAACCGTCAGCGAATTTCTCGCAATAAAAAGGATGGTATGCATTTTAAATATAGATGCTAGAAGCATCAATACGGCAAGAACGATAATTCCCCGAAGTAACATCCATGCCTTCGTATTCTTAATCCATACAATAATCTGATAAATCAGAAATGTAAGAATCAAAACCTCTATCACATCTGTAACATGTACCTTTGGAATATACAGACCTATTCCGTATTTTTCTATAAAATCTGCCACTGCCTGTTCCATTCTTCTCACCTCCTCTTTATCTGAAATATTTCAACTATATTCTATATCTATCTTTTTCTTTTTATTTGCAGTTTTCTTTCCACTTGCATGAAATTCATTTTCAAGGCTTTGTGTCAAAAAAGTAACTTATCTACATCTTTCATATCATGTTTCTTCGGCATCGGTCCTCTCTTCGGTGAATGTCTTTTGGCCTGACTGGCTCTTATCTGTGCAGGACTTCTGTACTCCGAATTATTATATGGTGTTTTTCTCGATGTTTCTTTTCTTAATTTGTGATTTGCAGACGGCTCCACGCTGATTGCCTTAGTCTCTTCCGTAACATCCTGTGAAAGACGTTTTACTGCTTCTGCATCAATAATCTCTGTTTCCTGTCTTTCATTGATCTTTTTCACCGTCTTCTCCGGAGTTGTTACTGCCACCTTTGGTATTGCTTTTACATAATAATAATATTCATCATCTTCAAACTGTAACCGTTCACTTCTTGCATAATCAACAGAGAAAAGGAACAGTTCTAATATCATTCCAACAATTGCCGCAAGAATATTTCCGAAGATCAGAGATCCATATGATATCTCCACTCCAAGTGCAATGCTTCCCATTGCCGTTACCACTACATCAGCAATTGCTCCTGCTATAATCCCAATTTTCCATGCGTGATCCAGTTCACGTCTGCGGATTGTATAAACCACAAAAAATCCTATAATAAACGCTACAATGTAAATCCACATTTCCTTATTCTGGAATACTTTCTGTACATAAGTTGTAATCTCAGAAAGCATCGCTTTACTTCCTGATGCTTTTGATGCCGAACTTGTCTTTTTTAAGATATTCCACCATATAAAACACAACTGTTCCGCAACTCATCGGCACCAGACTTACCGGTGTATATATCAGTGCACACGCAACAGGTACCAGAAATGGTATTTTCAGAACAAATGCAATCGGTGTAAGAAGTACAACAAACGCCATCTTTGGTGCCAGTCTGATATAGAAAATATACATGATCAGGAAAATCATTGCCGATACAGCAAATATTCCTATCGACGCGCTGCCAGCGTATGTGCAAGAACTAATACCGCTGCTATCACAACAATCACCATCGGAGGCAGAAATGTAGCAACTACAGCCAGTGCCAGAGAAATTACCGGTGATGATAACGACTTCATGAATCCGGTATTCTGATTGATCATCGAAAATGTGATCATTGCAAGTATGAACTGAAAAGCCTTGTCAAATAATTTAGAATGTTTTCCATAGAGTTCTTCTATTCTTCCCCCGTATTACATATATATTATCCATCTATCTTTTCTCCTTTTCATACATCTTCAACAATTGGATCAGATTATGATTATATCTTTTTTACCCTTTTTCTTGCTTTTTTATGTTTTTCATTATATATATGACTGGCAATTCCGCAATACACAATCACAACACCCACATAACCTGCCAAAATGATTAAAAATAAAAATATGATCAATCCATTTGACAGATTACCCATAATATTCTCCACGCCGGCAAGCAACAACACGCCTACCAGACATACATATCCAACCGATACACTTAAGAATGCATAGATAACATGCAGACTTGCATAGTCTTTTCTATAATAAGAGCTGATCTTAAAATCTTCTTTTCCATGTGTCTCTTCATAGAGAGCAAGTTTTGTCATTAATTTTACTTTTCTCTCATCTAACATATATCCACCTCAACATGATATTAATTCCATTAAAACATCATTTTAAGTATAACAAATCTCAGTACCCTTGTCCAATACTTATGGTTAAAAAGTAAACATTCTCTACACCTTTCTGTTTCAATACATTTGACACTGCATCAATTGTATTTCCCGTTGTATAAATGTCATCAACCAACAACACTCTCTTTACTGCCTGAAATGTATGTTTCACTGCAAATGCGTGCTTCAGATTCTTTTTTTTTCTTTCCTGTGACCTAGTTTTTTCTGCGGACTGGTCTTTCTGGTTCTTATCAGACTTTTTACTGTCCACCGGGATTTCAGGATTTTTCCTATTTCTTCTGCAAGTATCTGTGCCTGATTATATCCTCTTTTTTTCTCTTTCTTGAAGGATGCAACGGTACCGGCATAATAATATCCGGCCTCCATCTTTCTATTTCTTTTTGGAATTCTTTTACAAGTTCCTGACTATATAATATTCCGTATCTTCTTTGGTTATGGTACTTAAATTGATAAACAGACTGATTTACGGGGTTTTTGTGGTTCCACAAACTCAATCCCCGTTCATAATAATGATGTGTATGCATGCAGTCATAACAGTATTCCTGCTCTACACTACGGATCTGTTTTCCACATTGCATACACCTTGGTTCTCTGACTTTCAGTAGTTCCAGCTTCTTTCTGCATTCTTTGCAGATGCCGTCTCTGCATACTTTTTGGCAGAATGGACAAACTTCCGGCCAGAGCAAAGATATGATTGATTCTTTAATCTTATTGATTTTTTTATGATTCATTTAATTCCCGGATTCGCTCTGCAAGACTCGTATTACGGTTCTGTTGATTCGTATTATGTATCATTTCCTGAAATACACTTTCACTTCCAATCACTGTAACACACTTTCTTGCTCTTGTAACAGCCGTATAAAGCAGATTTCTGTAATATAGCTGTCTTGGTCCCTGTAACAAAGGGATAATAACCGCCGGATATTCGCTTCCCTGGGCTTTATGAATCGTTATAGCATAAGCCAGTTCCAATTCATCCAGCAGATTATACGGATACTTTACCAGCTTCTTTTCATCATACTCAACAGTAACCGTTTCCTCATATGTATTAATTTTACGTATGATTCCCATATCGCCGTTAAAGACACCGATTCCCTTATCGATCGTCATTCCATAGCGGGTAGAAATTTCCCATTCAAGCTGATAATTATTCTTAATCTGCATCACCTTGTCCCCTCACGAAACAGGTGATCTCCGTATTCTTTTTCCTGTTTTCCAGGTTTCGGCGGATTCAGATATTCCTGTAATATCTTATTGATTCTCTCTACCCCCAACAGTCCTTTTCGCATCGGTGTCAGAACCTGAATATCCGCTTCTTTCGCATTCACAAACTTTGGAAGTTTCTTCTGGATCAATGTAATAATATTGCTGATGATCATATTCGTATCGTCACGTTTTAAGAAGAAGAAATCCATACTTTTATTGTCCAGAACAACCGGTTCTCCCCGGTTGATCTTATGCGCATTCACAATAATATCACTTTCTCCGGCCTGTCTGAATATCTTCGTCAGTTTTACAACCGAAAAGCACTCCGAAGAAATGATATCTTTCAGTACACTTCCCGGTCCTACACTTGGAAGCTGGTTCACATCCCCCACCAGGATCACACGTGTTCCGGGTACGATAGCATTCAGGAGTGCATACATAAGTGGCAGATCTACCATCGACATCTCATCAATAATAACTACATCTGCTTCCAGTGGATTTTCTGCATTCCGCTGGAAGCCCCCGATTGTCTCATCATCCGGATTTCCTGACACTTCTAGAAGACGGTGTATCGTCTGTGCTTCACAGCCGGTTGCCTCAGTCATTCTTTTTGCCGCCCTTCCTGTCGGTGCGGCCAGGTAAATATCCAGCCCTTCACTTTCAAAAAAATGTATCATAGCATTGATCGTAGTCGTCTTACCGGTACCAGGTCCCCCTGTCAGGATCATCAGACCATGCCTTACTGCTTCCATTACAGCAGTCTTTTGCATATCATCCAGATACAACTCTGTATTTTTTTCGATTTTATTAATCCGGCGTATTAAGTTAGCATCTGCAATTTCAAAATCAAGATTAAGATCATGCAGCATTTTTGCTGTATTTAATTCCATATAATAGTAATGAGACGTATATATCCTCATTCCCTGCTCCGACGGCTTCATAACGATCTTTTTTCCATCGCAAGATCCATCAGGTACTGTTCCATATCCTGAATCTGAACACCAAGCAATTCACTGGTCTCTCTTAACAGTGCTTCCTGATACAAATAAATATGTCCATCATTCACGCTCTGCTGCAATGTATAAAAAATCCCACTTCGTATACGAAAATCCGAATCTGTGTGGATTCCAATCTTTGCCGCAATCTCATCAGCAGTCTTAAATCCAACCCCCGGAACATGATCCGCCAGCTGATACGGATTCTCCTCAATCGTGCGGTAAACATTACGGCCATAATGCTGATAGATTTTCGCCGCAAGCGTCGTTGAAATTCCAAACTTCTGCAGATAGATCATCGCCTGACGCATATCTTTCTTTTCTTCCACCTGAGAAGCAATCTCTCTTGCTTTCCGTTCGCTGATTCCCTTGATTTCCGCCAGTCTCTCCGGCTCTTCTTCTATGATCCGAAAAGTATTTTCTTTAAATTTCTTGACAATTTTTTCCCGCCAGCGCGCGGCTCCGATTCCTTTTATCGCTCCGGATCCTAAATATCTTTCAATTGATATCAGATCCTCCGGTTCACATACTTCCGATTCTTCCACAGCGAATTGAAGGCCATACATCTTATGTGTTGTATAGCCTCCTGTCAATCTTAATAATTCTCCTTCTTCTATAAAATGAAAATTTCCGACACAGGTAACCTCTCCATCTGAATTATTCAAATGGAATACTGTATATCCGTTATCTTCATTTCTGTAAACGATATGTTCTACGTATCCTTTAATCTCTTCCATTCGATTTCATTCACCCTGGTTTTCTAGATACCTTTTCTTTCGCCCATAAATTCTACATATTCTCCAGTACCGATTGCTACAACTTTCATTGGATCATCCGCTGTCATAGTATTAATACCTGTCTTTTCCTCGATCAGCTCTTCCATACCACGCAAAGATGGATCCGCCTCCCGTCAGCATAATTCCTCTGTCAAGAATATCAGCGGAAAGCTCCGGTGGAGTTCTCTCTAACACACTGATTACGGCTTCTACAATCTGTCCGGTAGTCTCTCGAAGTGCTTCTTCTGTCTCTGTTGATGTTACCGTAACAGTCTTCGGAAGTCCTGTTACAAGATTTCTTCCTCTGACTTCCAAAGTCTCATCTTCAATCAACGGATAAGTTGTACCGATTTTAATCTTAATATCCTCTGCGGTTCTTTCACCGATCAGAAGATTATGCTTCTTTCTCATATAACGCACAATTGCCTCATCGAAATCATCACCTGCGATCTTAAGTGATGTATTTACAACAGTTCCTCCAAGAGAAATTACCGCAATATCTGATGTTCCTCCCCCGATATCAACAATCATATTACCGCAAGGTTTTGAAATATCGATTCCTGCACCGATAGCTGCTGCAACCGGCTCTTCAATCAGATGAACTTCTCTTGCACCAGCTGCATAAGTAGCCTCCTCAACTGCCTTACGTTCCACTTCTGTTACACCACTTGGGACACAGATACTGATTCTAGGCTTTTGAAGGTTCTCTTACCTAATGCCTTCTGCACGAAATATTTAATCATTTTTTCAGTTACTGTATAATCTGAAATAACACCCTGTCTTAATGGTCTTACTGCTACAATATTTCCCGGAGTTCTTCCAAGCATCATTCTTGCTTCCTCTCCGATCGCTTTTATCGCATTTGTATCTCTGTCATAAGCTACGACAGAAGGCTCCTTTAATATAACACCTTTTCCTTTTTACATATACTAATACACTGGCTGTTCCCAAATCAATTCCAAGATCTACTGACATTCCCAATTCTCCCTTCATCAAGCTGTCTATATCATTATCTTTTGTAAGATATGATCATACGCATGCTATTTTTGAGCATGTTCCCATTATAATCAAAATTATTTAAAATAAAAAGACCCATTTTGCTTAAATCTTTGTGAAGCTTTTTACATAAATATTACAATATGACGAATCTGCCCGAAGAGATGAACAAAATGTCATATTTCTACCTTCCTAACATCGGTTTTATATACTTTCCTGTATAAGACACAGGACTTTCTGCTACCTCTTCCGGTGTCCCGCTTGCGATCACGGTTCCACCTTTGTCACCGCCTTCCGGTCCGATATCAATAATATAATCTGCAGTTTTTATAACATCCAGATTATGCTCTATCACAATAACCGTATTACCATCAGCTGTCAGTCTGTGCAGAATCTCTGTCAGCTTATGCACATCAGCAAAATGCAGTCCTGTCGTCGGCTCATCCAGAATATAGATTGTCTTTCCTGTACTTCTCTTACTCAGTTCTGTTGCCAGCTTGATACGCTGTGCCTCACCGCCGGACAGCGTCGTGGACGGCTGTCCCAGACGGATATAAGAAAGTCCGACATCATATAAAGTCTCCATCTTTCTGCGGATGCTTGGTACATTTTCGAAGAAATGCATAGCTTCTTCTACTGTCATATTCAGCACATCATAAATGCTTTTGCCTTTATATTTTACTTCCAGAGTCTCTCTGTTATAACGTTTTCCCTTACATACTTCACATGGAACGTAGACATCCGGCAAGAAATGCATCTCGATCTTGATGATGCCGTCTCCGTGGCAGGCTTCGCAGCGTCCGCCTTTGACACATTAAAGCTGAATCTTCCTTTTTTATAGCCTCTTGCCTTCGCATCCGGTGTTGCTGCGAACAGATCTCTTATGAGGTCGAATACTCCCGTATAGGTTGCCGGGTTAGATCTAGGCGTACGTCCGATCGGAGACTGGTCGATATTGATAACTTTATCTAATTGATCCAGTCCTTCAATGCCTTTATGTTTGCCCGGAATAGTTCTTGCACGATTCAGGTCTCTTGCCAGACGCTTGTAAAGGATCTGATTCACCAGCGAACTTTTTCCCGATCCGGACACACCCGTTACACAGGTCATTACGCCAAGTGGGAAGCTGACATCAATGTTCTTCAGGTTATTTTCCTGTGCTCCGAGTACTTTCAACCATCCGGTTGGTTCTCTTCTTGTCTCCGGAACCGGAATCTTGATCTTCCGCTCAGATAGGCTCCGGTTACAGATTTTTCATTCTGCATGATTTCTTCTGCATTTCCCGTTGCAACCACTTCGCCGCCGTGCTCTCCGCGCCCGGACCGATATCCACAATAAAATCCGCTTCTCTCATCGTATCCTCATCATGCTCGACTACGATTACGGAATTACCAAGGTCACGCAAATGCTTCAATGTGCCAAGTAATTTATCATTGTCTCTCTGATGAAGGCCGATACTCGGCTCATCCAGAATATAAGCCACACCCACCAGGCCGGAGCCGATCTGGGTCGCCAGACGAATTCTCTGTGCTTCTCCGCCGGACAGTGTTCCAGTTGCTCTTCCAAGTGTCAGATAGTTCAGTCCGACGTCCATCAGAAACTGGATTCTGGAATTGATCTCTTTCAGGATCTGTCCGCCGATCAGCATCTGATGATTCGTTAGCTTCAGTTCTTTCAGAAATGCCTGCAGTTTCTCGATCGACATTCCTGTCAGTTCTGCAATATTCTTATCTCCTACCGTAACAGCCAGTGCTCCCGGCTTCAGACGCTGTCCCTTGCAGGCATGACACGGTGTAATATTCATGAATTCTTCATATTCCGCTTTCATAGTTTCCGAACCAGTCTCCCGGTAACGGCGTTCTACATTCTTGATCAATCCTTCAAACGCAACATCGTAGACACCTTCTCCACGCTGTCCCTTATAATATACTTTGACTTCTTTTCCATTCGTTCCATGAAGCAGAACATCGTGAATTTCTTTCGGATAGTCTTCAAATGGAGTGTCCAGCGAAAAATCGTATTCTTTGCTTAATGCATCCAAAATTGCATAAGTGAAGCTTTTTTTTCTGTGCAGGACTGCCATCCCATAACTGTAATGGCACCTTCGCTGATGCTGAGACGTTTGTCCGGGATCATCAGATCCTCATCAAATTCCATCTTATATCCAAGTCCGAAACATTCCGGGCACGCTCCAAATGGATTGTTGAACGAAAAGCTTCTCGGTTCAATCTCTTCGATACTGATTCCGCAGTCCGGGCATGAAAAACTTTCACTGAACTGAACCGGCTCTCCGCCGATCACATCTACGGTCATCAGTCCCTCTGCCAGATTCAGTACATTTTCAATGGAGTCGGTCAGACGCTGTTCGATGCCTTCTTTTTACTACCAGACGGTCTACCACAATTTCAATATTGTGTTTGATATTCTTATCCAGCTTAATCTCTTCTGAAAGTTCGTACATATTACCGTCAATTTTGACGCGGACATAACCGCTCTTCTTGGCACGATCCAGTAATTTGGCATGGGTTCCTTTTCTTCCTCTTACAACCGGGGCCAGAAGCTGGATCTTGGTTCTCTCCGGCATTCCCATGATTTGTTCTACCATTTGGTCAACCGTCTGCTTTTTTTTGATCTCGCGGCCACATTTCGGACAGTGCGGTATTCCGACTCTTGCGTATAATAAACGGAAATAATCATAGATTTCCGTTACGGTTCCTACGTGGATCTTGGGTTACGGTTCGTAGATTTCTGGTCAATGGAAATCGCCGGGGAAAGCCCCTCGATGCTTTCTACGTCCGGCTTTTCCATCTGTCCTAGGAACTGTCTGGCGTAAGAGGACAGGGATTCCATGTATCTTCTCTGCCCTTCCGCATAGATTGTATCAAATGCCAACGATGATTTTCCCGAACCACTGAGTCCAGTCAGAACTACCAGCTTGTCTCTTGGTATATCTACATCTATATTCTTCAGATTATGCTCATTGGCTCCTCTGATTTTGATATATTGTCTTGAATCTTTTTCCTGTGACATGTGAGTGTATACTCTCCTTTTTCTATATCTTTATTTCCTGCAGTGTCTTTTTAAGCTCAATCAACTTATCTCTGAGTTCTGCTGCCGCTTCGAAATTCAGGTCTGCCGCTGCTTTCTTCATCTGTTTTTCCAGTTCTTTGATCAGTTTCTCTAATTCCTTCTCGCTCATAGATTCCGGATCTTTTTCCATCTGCACTTCAGAGACTGCCACCTTCTTGGATACAGCGATCAGATCTCGTACCGCTTTCTGGATTGTCTTCGGTGTAATGCCATGTTCCTCATTATATGCCATCTGCACTTCACGTCTTCTCTGCGTCTCATCCAGTGCCGCACGCATAGAATCTGTGATCGTATCTGCATACATGATAACATGACCTTCTGCATTACGCGCTGCACGTCCGATTGTCTGAATCAGAGAAGTCTCTGAACGCAGGAATCCTTCTTTATCTGCATCCAGGATTGCAACCAGTGTGATTTCCGGAATATCCAAACCTTCTCGCAGAAGGTTGATACCAACCAGTACGTCAAATACATCCAACCGCATATCCCGCACGATCTCGGTACGTTCCAGTGTATCGATATCCGAATGCAGGTAGCGCACGCGGATTCCCAGTTCTCTCATATAGTCAGTAAGGTCTTCTGCCATACGTTTGGTCAGTGTTGTTATCAGTATTTTGTGCTTATTGGCAATCTCTTTATTCACTTCTCCGATCAGATCATCAATCTGTCCTTCTACCGGACGAACTTCCACTTCCGGATCGAGAAGACCTGTCGGACGAATTACCTGCTCGGCTCTTAACAGTTCATGTTCTTCTTCATATTTGCCCGGTGTTGCAGATACAAACATGACCTGATCGATCTTGCTTTCAAATTCGTCAAAGCTAAGTGGTCGGTTATCCAGTGCTGACGGCAGACGGAATCCATATTCTACCAGTGTACGCTTTCTGGACTGGTCTCCATGATACATGCCGCCGATCTGCGGAACCGTCTTGTGCGACTCGTCGATCATAATAATAAAATCATCCGGGAAATAATCCATCAATGTATTCGGCGGCTGTCCCGGTGCAAGTCCCGCTAAATGTCTGGAATAGTTCTCAATTCCCGAACAAAAACCTGTCTCTCGCATCATTTCTATATCAAAATTCGTACGTTCTGCAATCCTTTGCGCTTCCAGAAGCTTGCCTTCACCTTTGAAATATTTCACCTGTTCTTCCAGTTCAATTTCAATATTTTGAATCGCTTTCTCCATACGTTCTTTCGGAACAACATAGTGAGAAGCCGGAAATATCGCAATATGATTCAGCGTATTTTTCACTTCACCGGTAAGCATATCTATTTCCGAAATCCGGTCAATCTCATCTCCGAAAAATTCCACTCTAATAGCAGTATCGCCACGGTCTGCCGGTACAATCTCTACCGTATCTCCCCGTACCCGGAATGTTCCGCGCTTGAAATCCATGTCATTTCTGTCATATTGAATGTCTATCAGCTGGCGCAACACTTCATCACGGTCTTTCTCCATCCCCGGACGGAGCGATACCATCATCTGTTCGAAGTTTTCCGGTTCACCAAGACCATAGATACAGGAAACACTGGCAATTACGATCACGTCTCTCCGCTCGATCAATGCTGCTGTTGCCGATAATCTCAGTTTATCAATTTCTTCGTTTACAGAAGAATCTTTCGCAATGTACGTGTCAGAGGATGGAACGTAAGCCTCCGGCTGGTAGTAGTCGTAGTAGGAGACAAAATATTCCACTGCGTTCTCAGGGAACATCTCCTTGAACTCTCCGTACAACTGAGCTGCTAACGTCTTATTATGAGCGATGACAAGCGTCGGCTTCTGTAATTGCTGAATCACATTTGCCATCGTAAAAGTCTTTCCAGAACCCGTAACCCCTAGTAAAGTCTGGCATTGATTGCCTTCCTTGAACCCTTTCACAAGCTCTGCAATCGCCTGTGGCTGGTCTCCGGTTGGCTCATATGGGGCTTTTAATTTGAACTCATTCATGGTAAATTCCTCCATTTGTGACTTTTACTATGACCAATATCAGCCAAAAATTCGTATCCGGATTCGTAACGAAAAGCTTATTTTTGTAGTGAATAGATGTGCTTTATCACCTCGTTACGAATAACTAACCTCCGGTTCTGTCATATTTTTACTGTTTGTTCTTGTAACAGTCCCTATTATATCAGACATTTTTTTGAAAGTATATAGATGAAGGTAAGAAAAAAGTACAAATGTTCGATTCTTATTTGTACTTTTTCTCTCTTACTACTATTCTATTTTTTATCATGCTGCGTTGAAATATTCCTCCAGGATTAAGTCTATTTCAATCACTTCTGAATAATCATAATACTGATCAAACGGTATTGGAAGCAGGTGTTTTTTGTTTTAATTTCCTGCTTTGTCAGCATCTTAGGTGCACAGTCTTCTGCTTTACTGTTTGGCTTCTTTCCCAACTGACGCTCTACTCTCAACGTCCTGTGAATGTAATCGACATCACTGTATTTCAGACCATTTATTTCACTTCTTCTGAGTCCCATCAATACCGCAAACAGAATTTGCATATGAATCGGTGTCTCCTTGCTTGCCTCAATCAATCGAAGCACCTGCGGAAGTGTCAATGTTTTCTTCTCGTCAATTTTCAGGACACGATACTCTGTCTTTTTATTTTCTTCGGTAAATTGATTCCATTCGCTGGATTTGTTGCCAGTACATTTTTGTTAAATGCATACTCCAATGATGTTTTCATGATCGTCCTGACATTTTTCGCAACTGATTCATACTTCTCTGCAACTGCATTATATAATTTTCTGATATACCCCTGATTTATTGTAGACATATACATCTTTCCAATCTGTGGAACAATGTAATTCTTAATGGCACTTTTTGTAAGTTGTATAAGTGTCGTCTGTTATTCGGGGACGCATAATATCTTCCAACCAGAAAATCATAAACTCCTCTACCCGGATTTTTCCATACACAATATAGGTTCCGGTATGTAGCTGTCCGATTACTTCATCACGAAATGCATTAGCTTCTCTTTTGGTTGTGAATCCCGCATGTTGCTTTTGCGTCTTTGTACTTTCGTCTACAAACGTCAGCAACACACGAAATCCATATCCCTTTTGATTGTTGTCACCGAATAGACCTTATATTCTACATATTTCTTAAAGTCAAAGGTCTTATGCATGGCTATCCCTCCGTTCCAATTCGTTGTGGTACAAATGTATTATTTACAAACGCAATAATCTTATCCTGCTCGTCCATAATCTCACAATAGTATTCATAAGTTGTATGAACGGAACTATGTCCTAACAGACCAGATATTTTAAACAAAGGAACTCCAAGCTCAATTAAAATGGTCGCAAACATATGTCTGAGTCCATGTACGGTGATATTTGCCAATCCATTTCTGTTACAGATTTTCGTAAGTGCCTGATTCATTGCCGTTAATGATCGGGGTTCGCCATTTTCCTGACAACATACATAATCAAAATTCTTGTATTCTATGCCCGGATCAGTTTTTTCGCAATTCAATCAACTGCTGTCTGCGTTTTACTTCCTGCATCACCACTTTTGGCACTCTCAATATCCGGTAGCTGTTCTCAGTCTTTGATTCCTTTCAATAACAGCATATTCCGTAACCGTAAATTCTTTTTTCTTTCAGTTTCAGGTTTCCAACAAGCTGTCTGCTAATTCTGACGGTCTGTTTTTCAAAATCAAAATCCTGAAATTTCAATCCAAGAATTTCTCCTTTCGTAACCCACAAACAGTCCCAGTAAAATTTCCAGATACCAAGGATTCTTGCTCGCAGCCTTCAAGAAAAACTTTCAATTTTTCTTTGCTTAATACCCTTACCTTTGGTTTTGCTCTCGGATATGGCTTTGTCTCAGGCATTGGATTATAGCTTATGAACTTATCTCCTTGCTGCATCTTTCATGGCGATGCTCAAAAGCTCCCGCCCTTTTATTTCCCGCTGAAGGACAGATTTTTTGCGACACGTTCCAGTAGAGCATCTAAAATACTCTACTGAAATGTATTTTAATTTGATATCCGCTTCCATACTCGGAAGAATCAGATTATATAAGGTATATGCTCCAACCATTCTCGTGGTTGTCTCAATTCTCGACTGAAAATATTTTCAAACCAGTATTCCAGATAATCCCCAAGCATCACATCTGTCTTTTGCATTTTTGCAATCTGGAGATTTCTCTGCTTCTTCTGGTATCTTTTTCATATTCCCAGTAACTTTTCTCTGCTTCTTCCGGCGTTTCAAAGCCACCTTTTTTCCCATATTTTGTCGTCAGATCGTCCTGCAGCTCTTTTGGTTCTGTGATACCATGATTTTCCTTCAAAAAAGACAACTCTCTTTTCCTTTGACATTGTCTCCTGTGCGTTTCTTTCTGTTTCATTCTGCTCTCACTCTTTCTCTCTCCTCGTCTCCATTCAGCCACTTATCAAAAGAATTGCATGGGATACGATAAGATCTGCCAATCTTCAACACCCGGAATGGTTTTCTGTCATAATAAACATTTTCTATAAATTCATATGCCTTGGAGCGTCCCAGCCCAAGCAAATTTTGAACATCTTCTACTTTATATACTTTCTTTTCCATTACGCTCATCACGATAACAACAGGAATGTGCCTGATGAATGTATATGAATTTGTCAAGGTTCTTCCTGCTCCCCAGTCTTTTTGACAAAAGAAGAAACAGGTGGATCAAAATATTTCTTTTCCACCTGTTTCCTCACTTAAACGCTATTTTTCAACCCACTATCTCAAAATCTTTTTCAAATTTCTGATTGCTGCTTTTACAGACTTTGCTACCATCTGAAAAGAGCAGCCTTCTTCCTGTGCAATCTGCTCATAATTTTATCTTCAAAATAATACTTCATCAATCGTCTTCTGAATTTCCGACAACTGCTGAATTGCACTATGTAAACGTTCCGCTTCCAGTTTATTCAGAACAGTATCCTCTACACCTTCCTCTTTGGGTTATATTTATCTTTTCTTCTTTTAGGCTGTCTGCCTTCCATGACCTTTCCTCCAATCTGAATTTTTTTGAATTCAGATCAGTAGGCGGGGCACGAATACGAACAATCGACCTTATTTTTGAATTGCTCATTCTCAATATTTAGGTAACAAAAACGCCCTGACAGATTTCACTCCTATGGACGCATTTAATTCGATATTTTATTACCCTGGATTCATTATTGGCTCTTACCCTAGTTTCAATTCCAACATTTACTAATGAAATTGTTGAGATTTTTTAATTGAATACCTTCTGTTGAACAGAATTTTTTAGCTGAACTCTTGCTAAGAACCATATTTTCTCCGGTTAGATTCCGGAAAGAAAAATAAGCATACAAATACTGCTCTTTCGGAATCTGTTTTTTTAACCGAAAGAGATTTGTATGCTTTCTCATTCATCGGGTAATACCCTGTGTTTTTTTCTAATGTTACACCCTTTTCACTTTTTCAAATTTAGGGTAATACACTAAGTTTATGGAGGTATACAAACATGGATATTCCAAAAACATTATTTGCCACTTTAGTAAAACAAGGGCGTATGGAAATGCATTTAACACAAGAAGCTCTTGCTGAAAAACTCGGAATATCGGCGGGGCTTATCTTGAGACCTCGAACGCCATAAAGGCGGTCCCAGTCTGGAATTATTTTGTAAAACCATGCAGACTTTAAATATTTCTGTTGATGACTACGTTTATCCAAATCAGAATAAAAATAATTCTACATATGATCAGATTCTTCGGCTCTTAAATCAGTAATGATTATCAGTTACAGGTAATTCTTGCAACTACGACAGCTCTGCTAGATTCTAATCCTTTTATTTCTAACGTAGACACTACTAATGATACAAAATAAAACTTGTAAAATACCGATAAATAGCTGATAATTACCGATATTTAAAATTAGTGGAATAAATACTATTACCATATAGTTAAAAACAGTTATGCTATATCATTACAACTTGATATAACATAACTGTTTCTTCTTTACGAACATCCTATTATCTATCAAATACTACATTTCCTCCACGACACACTTAATTGCTTTTCATCTCGCTAATTATTTTTTCCATATCCGTCGATTTTTTCAAGAGTCCTAAACCAGCCAATAACTGAATACAATCTACATATCCTTGACAATATGCCCTTTGTTCTGACACAAACGCTTCTTCTTCCAAAATTTCTCCATATTGCTTCAACTTCTCCCTGTCCTCATAACTTATATGATCGAGAAGTTTATTCACCTTTTCTTTTTCCATATTTGCAAGTTCTTGGAAATAGATATAACTTTCTCTGTTTATATTCTCACAACGCAACTGGTTCAAAAAGAGGATATTTCATTCCAAATATCATTTTCCATAAAAATTTCTCCTGCTTTTTTGGTATCTTTACTTATTATGCCCAATTTTATATTTCATCATTTCATCAATTCACCATTAAATTTATATCCCATACCCCATACATTTAAAATGTATCTTGGTTTTGCAGAATCTGGCTCAATCTTTTTTCTGATTCTCCGAATTATGCCCATAACATTATCTTCTGCCCCATAATATGGTTCTTTCCACACCTGTGTATATATTTGTTCCTTTGAAAATATCCGTCCTGGATTTTTTGCCAGCAAATATAATATTTCAAATTCATAATTCGTCAATTGAACCAGCTCACCATTACTTTCTACAGAACGATATTCCGCATTTATTTTTAATGCTCCGTAATCAAGTACCCTATTTTGTTGTAAGATTTAAAGTCAAGTTTTTATTTCGTTGACAGAATAACCTTTTTAAGATATATAATATTTTTTATTACATTTGTAAGATTTGGAGGAATATCACATGAGCAATCTGCCTCAAATTTCAGAAGCTGAATTTGAAGTTATGAAAATCGTTTGGAAATACGCACCAATCAGCACCAATGAAATTACTGAAAAATTAACACAAATTTCCAGTTGGAGTCCTAAAACAATTCAGACATTGATTAAACGTCTCGTTTCTAAAAAGCACTAACCTATGAAAAACAAAGCCGGGTTTTTGTCTATACTCCATTGGTCAAGGAAGACGAATATATTCGGCAGGAAAAGTAATTCTTTTTAAAACGATATTATAATGGTAATATCACTTCTATGCTTGCCTCTTACATTGAGGATGATAAATTGTCTGAAGAAGACATTGCCAGCTTACGGAATCTTCTTTCCAATCATTAACCATGGGAGGAGCATATTTTGATATATTTTAGTTTTCGATTTTTACTCTGTAATGCCATCATTTGTATTTTTTTTAGGTAGTTTACTGGGATTAAAAATTTATTGCAAAGGCAATTATCCGCATGTATGCAATATAATCTTTCGATTATATTTCTTGCCGTTCTAATTGTTCCCTTTTTACCGATAAACTCTGCCCCATCTTCTTATTCACACATTACTTGTATTTTTCTGAGTATCGGTATATTCATAATGTTTTTTTCTTCTCTACCGCTCAGTAAAACAAGTAAACGCCTTACATAGTTCTGCTTTACCTCTTCAAAATGAAGAACTAAACGCTCTTTTATATAGAATGTTTAAACGAAGTGAACAGCAAGCATACCATTCCGATTTATAGTACAGCATTTTTGAAATCTCCTGTTTTGGCTGGTTTCCTGCATCCTCGCATTTATCTTCCAATTCACTTGATTTCAGATTTTAACGCTGGAACTATAAGCTCAACTGATATTCGATATATGCTTCTTCATGAACTGCAAGCACTACAAGCATAAAAGATATTCTAATTGGATATTTGATAAATACAGTAAATGTTTTCTACTGGTTCAATCCCCTAATCTGGTATTTTCTAAAAGAATACGACAGGAACGCGAACTTGCCTGCGACAGTTTACAATTATTGAAAGAAACAGAATACAAGTCATATGGAAATACACTGATTAACTTTGCCGAAACAATAGCTCTGTCTCCATTCCCTCTTACTATGGGAATTAGTGGAAATATAAAAACAGTTAAAAGGACGCATTTTAAATATTGCATCATTCCACCAACCCACTTTTAAACAAAAAAAAATTCGTGGATATCTGTATTCCATCAATGCATTCCCATACTTTTTAAACATTTTGAAAACCGAAAAGAATATTACTCAGCTGGATATTTTGTTTGCATATTCAGTCTGCTGATAAATGGAATATTTATAATATGGGAATGGAGAACCATATCCTTTTTAATTCATGGGAAGCCGATCAAGATTTAACCTCGGCTATACATAATTCCGTAAACTGGTATTTTCAGGCAATTGATTCACAGGCAGGTTTTGAAGCCGTAAGAACATTTTTACAGACAATAAACTATGGGAATCAGAATACTGGAACAAATCTAAATCTCTATTGGACAGATTTCTCTCTGAAGATATCACCCATAGAACAGGTGGAATTGTTACAGGATTTCTATCAAAATAATTTTCATTTTGACAGTAAAAATATCCAGGCAGTAAAAAAAGCTCTGCTACTTTCCACTACTTCTTCCGGTTCTCTTTACGGGAAAACAGGAACCGGGCGTGTCAATGGTAAAGATGTCAATGGCTGGTTTATCATACATTGAAACATCGAATAATACTTACTACTTCGCAACAAATATTCAATCCTCTTCTGGTGCAACTGGAAGTCAGGCTACCGAAATAACAGAATCTGTACTTTCTAATCTTGGTATTTGGAAATAAATAAAGAGAACTGATAGCATAATTTCCCGTTATCAGTTCTCTTTATTTCATTTTCTTCTCTACTGATCAATTCTGCAAATTACCTAACCGGTACTGATACCTCGGTATATTATCAATACCATTATCTAAAATCCTGTTTCCAACATACTGAATCGTTCCATCATCCTGAATTTTCATCGTAAGTTCGTGTGTAATAACAGCATCATTACATACAACAGAATCACATACTGCATGAATTGTCAAAACAATGGTTCCATCTTCATTATGCCTGACTTCTGTTACTTCCGGTAAAGACAATCCCAAAATGTGTTGACCGCCCATTCTTTCAATTCTTCTTTTGTAACAGGAAGATATGTCATAATTACATTTTCGAACTCTTCTGCTGGAATTCCCACAACCTCTTTTTCTGCAGTAAATTTTTCTCCATATTTCATTTTTTTCACGATTGACCATATATCCAATCTGATTATCACAATCTACCGTAGATATCCTTTTTCTTCCAGACAATTGATAATTTTTTCTTTTCACCTTTTAATGTATTTAACTCCGACTTCTCCTTCATATAAACAGACCGAAAAGTTTGCGCTGTTTTTTTACTTCTGCATTCATTTTCAGATTCTACGGTTTCTTTTTCTTTTCTTCTTTTTCCGTAATTCGATTTTGTCCGCACCCTGTAAAAACAATAAGAACTATCAATATCATGCAAATATCTTACATATGTAATAATTCCACATAAAAATTTTTTATTCAAAATACTCATCCAATACTGTTGCATCTTTTTAACAACATAACCACTTCCACCGATTCCTTTTCTTCTAATTTTTTGTTCCTTAAATCTTACGCTTGTAATATTTAAAAAATCAAGTCTATTTTCAGGAATTGTATACCCAGATTCACCATCTTTATGTGCGATATATCCTATTTTATTACCATCCTCTATATCTTCTCCATTTTGTTACCCTGTCATTTTAAAGAACATCCTTACTTTACACTGTTACATATTTTTCCGCTTCTTCTTTGCACTTCAACGTATTTCCATGCCCAATTACATATTCCATACATTCTTTTCCCTGCTCTTCTTTTTCCGATTCGGTAGTAACATACTCCCAGCAGGAATCTGCGTAACCTCATAATAAGGCAACTTTTTCCGTATCATTTTCCAGTAGCATCAAATTTTTGCCATAAACAATTATTCTTTTGAAATACTTTCCTGCTTTTTCTAATGTTCCGAATAACCTGCCGCATCTTTCTCCTGATATTTGTAATCAACAGTTCGAGATCGTCATGACCTTCTGCTTTTCATAAATCTTTTTTATCTGCTGCTTCCATTTTTCTCCTCGCTGTCACATATTTTGTACCACCTAACATAATTATACATAAATTAATATTGTGGCGAATCTCTCTGTTCGGTTGTACAATATCTACTTTCTTTATCTTCTTTTTGTTTTTCTTTCTCCGCTTGACCATATCAATCTGATTATCACAATCTACTGCCAACATATCCTTTTTCTTCCCTTTGTGTATTTAACTCCTTCTCCTTCATATCAATCTGATTATTCATTTCAATTCTACTGTTTCTTTCTTTTCTTCTTTTTCCGTATTCGATTTTGTCACCCTGTAAAAACAACCAGAACTATCTCATCGCAAATACTGATAAAGAAGAATTTTTGTTTTGTCCACGCTTTTTTATCTGCCGTAAACACCGAAAACCACCCATTTCTTTGCCAGAAGTATCTTCTTTCGTTGCCTTCAACTCGCCATAACCACTATCTGCCAATTGTATTTCTGTTTCTATTTTATCTGTATTGGAATATGTTGATTCCTGCATCGCAATCTCAAACGGCATATTCTGATTAAATCCTATTTCATTTAAAGTATTCATAAAATTCTCACTACCAATTTTAAGAGCTGCCTTTGCAAAATAAATATTATCAGAATAGATAATTGCATTTTTCATAATAACCGGTTCATATTCATGAAGTGTTGTCACTTGATAAGATCCCCAAGACGAATCTTTCTGCCATGCCAAACCTTCTTCTCCAAAATCTTCTTTTTGGATCTATGCTTTCCGTTTTTCAACCCAATTCCTGCCACAACTGGTTTAAATGTTGAGCCAGGACACCATACTTGACGAAAACGATTATATAATGGTTTCTTTTCATCTTCGTTTAATGATGTCCATTTCTCTGATGATAAGCCCCGTATAAATTCATTATTATCGTAAGATGGGGTACTTACCAAAGCCAATACTTCTCCCGTATAAGGATTCATTGCGACAGAACACCCCGGATCTTCTTTAAACTGCTCGTATAATGATTTTTGCAAATCGGAATCTATCGTTAATCTTATATCCATACCATCTTCTTTAAAAATACTTGCAAGAACCTCTTTTACTTCCCCATCACTATCCAAAATCTTTATATCACAACCATCTTTTCCTTTTAATTGCTTTTCGTATAACTTTTCCACCCCAGATCTTCCGATTACACTTTCTGCTGAATATCCTTCCCCTGGATGATTTTCCAAATCTTCTGCTGTTACAGACTGTACATAACCAATTAAATGAGCTGCTGCTTCCCCTAACTCATAGGTTCTAACTTCCACATCTGATAGCATAACCCCTGAATTTCCAAAAGTTTATTCTGACAATCCTGCTCCTCAAGTGTCTTTTTCTTCTGGCTGTATTTTCATTAAATCTATTTCTTCTACTTTCGGAATAGTTTCAATTGGTACAAAAAGAATCTTCTTTTACCCACTTTGCTGTGAGTTTGTTATTTATTGTTTCTACATCTATCTCTAATAACTCCGCTATTTTTTCAATAGATACATTCCTGTCTTCCAGCTTTCCCGGTATAATGCCAACTGATGTTGCTACTCCTTTTCCTGCAAGCATTTTACCATCTCGGTCTAATATTTCTCCTCTCTCCGCTTTTGATGTAGTAACACTTATTTTATCATCACTCTCTAAATCTGGAAAAATCAGGCTATCCTGCCATACTAATTTATATCCCTGTTTCGTCTTCTTCAGTTCCGCCATATTGTCAAATTGTATTGTTCCGGCAATTGTATTACATGATGTTTCATACGAAAGCGTAACTGTATCTGCTTTTTTCTCTTTCACAGCTATATGACTGCTTTTAATGTCACTGACCTCTATTCCTTCGTATATCTTAGAATTTCGTTGTATGTATTCTTCTTTTGTCAGATAAACTTTTTCATCTGAATCTATCATAGTATACATTACTTCATATTCCTTTTTTTCAATATGGTTCATATATTCCACAAGTGTGTCTTCTGGTGATTCCGTTATCGTCCTTTTTAATAAAACACCTCCTGAAACAGCAATTACTGTTATAGCTACTATCAGCCCAAAAATCTTACAAGCGTAAGATTTTTGGATATTTTGCTTTTTTCGTCTATTTTTCATAGATATTCCTTTCTTCTAATTTTTTTTTTCTTAAATCTTACGCTTGTAATATTTAAAAGTCAAGTCTATTTTCAGGAATTGTATACGCCTTTTAATATGCCGGAACACCATATCCATAAATATTACTACTTCCGATACTGTAACTTCGTCTTGCCACTTTATCCCACTGTTACCTTCTATGGTATTGACGGTTCCACCGCTGACACTCTCTACAATTCCAACGTGGTCAATCGTCCCATTATTTCCCCAGTCAAAGAAAATAATATCTCCTGCCACCGGGGAATAACTTCCGTCACGGAACCTGCCTTTGCTTTCAAACCATTTCACACCGTCCGAACAAAGAGAAAATTTTGGAATAGCTCCACTCTGGATATAACCACTCTGGTCTGCACACCATGAAACAAAGCAGGCGCACCACTCTACTCGGCTTCCAAATCCATACCAACTCCAGTAGGTTGTTCCGCCTTTTCCTTCCTGAGATGCTGCTACCTGAACGATTGCCTGATTACCGATGCCTGTCGGGATTCTTCCAAATGCATAATACTGAAGCACATGCGGTACATACTGCTTGTCCCCATAACTGC
>VOFI01002074.1_pt1 | contig 37421 bp, 46 predicted proteins | sample 5384131 | NCBI WGS metagenome assembly VOFI01 (sample SAMN12384728, study PRJNA508395) | human gut metagenome | isolation source: healthy gut H | host: Homo sapiens | reverse complement strand
CGGGTATGGTTACCAATGACTTCTCCTGCCTGCTTGAGCTGTTCTATTACGGCGCACGTCCAGACGAACAGAAGAATAAAACTTAAGTGCACGGCCACCGGTCGTCGTCTCCGGATTGCCAAACATGACACCCACTTTCTCACGCAGCTGGTTGATAAAGATTACAATACAGTTTGACTTGCTGATCACAGCGGTCAGCTTACGAAGGCCTGACTCATCAGACGTGCCTGCACTGCACATGGGAATCTCCCATATCTCCGTCAATTTCCGCCTTTGGCACAAGAGCTGCTACCGAATCGACAATTACAATATCGACGGCTCCGGAACGCACCATGGTCTCGGTAATCTCCAGGGCCTGCTCTCCGCCAGTCCGGCTGGGAAATATAGAGATTGTCAATATCAACACCGATGTTCTTTGCATAGACAGGATCAAGCGCATGCTCTGCGTCAATGAATCCGGCAATTCCGCCCCTGCTTCTGCACCTCTGCCACACAGTGCAGTGCAACGGTAGTCTTACCACTGGACTCCTATCCGTAAATCTCAATGATACGTCCTTTCGGAAGTCCTCCGAGTCCCAATGCAATATCCAGACTGAGGGATCCTGTAGGAACCGTTTCTACGTTCATATTTGCGGAATTGTCCCCAGCTTCATCACAGATCCTTTGCCATACTGTCTCTCGATCTGTGCGATTGCCGCATCCAGTGCTTTTAATTTATCGTCCTTTGCCATAATATTCTCCTTCTTATCGAACCTATGTTCGTATCTATGTTCTAATAGTAGTATATTTTGTTTGTATTGTCAATGCAAAATTTTAAATGGGAAATAAAAAAAGACAGTCGCTCTGCAACTGCCTTTTATTATACGTTGTATCCTACTACGCGTCAAAAGTGTTTTCAGGTAATCCTCAATCGCATCCTGCGTCTGTAACCCTATCATCTTCTTCTGAAACATTCCATCTTTCATGAATACCAGCGTAGGAATACTCACAATCTGGTAATTTAATGCAAGCTGTGGCTGCTCGTCCACATTTACTTTGCATACTTTCACCTGATCTCCCATCGATTCTGCAACTGCATCCACAACCGGTGACTGCATCTGACAAGGGACACCAGGATGCCCAGAAATCAATCACGACCGGCACCTTTGCGCCGACAACTTCTGCTTCAAAGTTTTCTTTTTGTAATTGTTACAACTCCCATGACTTGTCCTCCTTTGATTAATTCTTACTGAACTCGGATAATACGAGTCCTTCGTTTCGGTCAAGTGTCATGCCAACACTCCATGCATTGACAAATAAAAAGAAGCGGATTTCCCTTCATATCAATCACTTTCTTCATATCTGAAGTACCAGTCAGCGCATCCACATCCACTTCCTCCTTGTTCTCGATCCAGCGGATATGTTCATATGGAAGATTCTCCAGACGGATCTCCACATTATACTCGTTCTCCAGACGGAACCGGGTACATCAAACTGCAGCACACCAACTACTCCTACTATGATTTCCTCCATACCGCCTTTGTATTCCTGGAAAATCTGGATGGCACCTTCCTGTGCAATCTGTGTTACTCCTTTACAAACTGCTTGCGCTTCATGGAGTCGATCAGACGTACACGTGCAAAAATGTTCCGGCGCAAATGTCGGGATTCCCTCAAACTGAAACTTGTCCTTTGCCGTCGTGAGGGTGTCCCCGATAGAGAAAATGCCGGGATCAAAGATACCAATAATATCGCCCGCATATGCTTCTTCTACCATTTTACGCTCGTCTGCCATCATCTGCTGCGGCTGGGGAAAGACTTGATCTGTTTGTTTCCTGCACATGGAATACTTCCATGCCCGCCGTAAACTTACCGGAACAGATACGCATAAACGCAATACTGTCTCGGTGATTTTTTATTCATATTTGCCTGAATCTTAAAGACAAACGCAGAAAAATCTTCCTGAAACGGATCAATCATTCCGATGTCTGATTTCCGGTAGTGGCGCATAAGTCATCTTCAGGAAATGCTGCAGAAAAGTTTCCACACCAAAATTCGTCAGGGGGTGGAACCGAAAATACCGGGGAAAAGTTCTCCCTTTGTTACCAAGTTCCATATCAAATTCCGCACTGGCACCGTCAAAAGTTCGATTTCGTCATCCAAAATTGATTTTTTTCTCCTCACCAATCTCGTCGATATTTTCAATATCATCAAGAAGTTCAAATGTATCCATTGCCTCACGGTCCATCTTGTTAATGAATGTGAAGATCGGAATATGGCGCATCGTACATACTTTGAACAGCTTTCTTGTCTGCGCCTCGACACCCTTGGATGCGTCAATGACCATCACTGCGGAATCTGCCGCCATCAATGTACGGTACGTATCTTCCGAGAAGTCCTGATGTCCCGGTGTATCCAGAATATTGATACAGTATCCGTCATAATTAAACTGCAGTACAGAAGAAGTAACCGAAATACCTCTCTTCTTTTTCAATCTCCATCCAGTCAGAAACCGCATGCTTTGCAGTTGCTTTCCTTTTACGCTTCCCGCCTGATTGATGGCACCTCCGTAGAGAAGGAACTTCTCTGTCAGTGTCGTCTTACCTGCATCCTGTACCGACATTTTAACTACTACCTTATGCGCTTCCACCGGAAATAATGACATTACCGCGTTGGAAATTTCTGTAACGGTCTTTGCATTTCCTCCACCCTGTGCCACAACCACAACCCCTTCAATTTTCGGCATCTGCCTGCAGATCACATAGGGCTGTCTGGTATCACCGGTATCGTACACCACCGTTGTCTCTTCCTTTTTTGTTTCCATCTTTTGTCACATTTTTATCCAGCTGGTCGGTTCCCTCATCGGAAAATGTCAGCATTACACGGGTTTTCCCACCGTCCATGTGTTCAAGCAGGCTCCTTCAGCTGCTGCTGCAGCTGCTCTTTATAGAATCTTCCGTCTGCAGCTGCTGCTCTTTTGTTCCTGCGTCTGTGTTTCTTTCTGGCTTTGTTTGCCCCCGTCGGCATCGCAACGATCATTACCATCACCCCAAGCAGAATCAATACAACGAAATCCGATTTATTCCTCTTTTTTGATCCACTTTCCCAAGATACTGTTCAAAAATATTCTCTCCCTTCTCCTGATATTCTATGCTTTCCATCTGCTCGACAATCTCATGCAGCTGCTGCCTTGCCTCTTCTTTTTCATTCCTCCCACATAGACCAAAAGCGGCTGTGCCAGCACGGTGATCACGAGCACGCTGACAAAAAATGAAAATATTTCTGATAGGTTTCCTTTGGTGTCAGATATGACAACAGATAAAAAATCAGCATCAGCACGAAATAATTTTTCACAAATGTAAGTACAACTTCCATGTTCTCCTCCCTCCTCAATAGATGAAACTGGTGGAAACACTGATTATGGATGTGGTAATAAAAATAAAAGCAGCGCATCCAGCTGTATGGTACAAAAAGCGCGCATCCCTGGCAGCGGCCTGCACACACTGCGCAATCCGGCTGTCTGCGACCGGTGCCAAAAAATGCAGCGGTCAGGCGGTACATCACAGAAAAACAGAAAGATTTCAGCAGCGGTGTCATCCCGATTACAAGAAGAAGGATAAGGGCAGCCGCGCCAATGCTGTTTTTTATGAGGATTCCGCTTCCGAGCAGGATCTCTGCTGCGGAACCGAAGGTATTTCCTACCCGGGAACCGCGGATATACTGTTAAAAATACTGTTTGTGGAAAGCCTGTCTCTTGCAGGTACAATCAGAGACTGTACAACACCGATTCCCATAACGGCAGTCAGCCCACCTTTTAAGACCAGTCGTATTCCGTCTTCGAACAGCTGCGCCATCTTTCCAAGTTTTGTTTCCTCAAACAGGTTATCCATCAGAAGAAGCAGCACAAACACATGGACCCCCGGCAGAAAAATAAATTTCATTCCCAGTTCCAGCAGATACATCAGTCCGAATGCCAGCTGATAAAAGGAACCCGCAGATGCCGCATTGCCGGAGCAAAACAGCGTTGCCGCATACAAAGGCACAAATGCGGTCATAAATGCCACCAGACGGTCAATCCCTGATCTACCACCTCTGAGATCAGGGCAAATGATTGCAGCAATAACAGAACCACCCCAAGATAAACAATAAAAAAGCTCATCTGCGAAACATACCCCCTGTCGCGTCATCATCACTTTTCCGTACAGCGCAAATAAAAGTCCTATGGCAAACATCTGCAAAAAACATGGGCTTTGCAGCCGTGATTTCATAAAAAAAAATAAATCTGCAATATATTCACAGATCATTCCCGCATCCAGTCCGCCTGTTCCTTCCGTCACCAGTTTATTCACCATTTTTTTCAAAATCCATCTTTTCCGGCAGATCCTGCGTCTGTGCATTGATATCCGTAAAAATCAAGTTCTTTATGATCTCATCCGCCTCGGCCGCCATCACATTTTGCGGCTGTAAAAAATCATCCATACGAACAAAACAGACCAGAACAAAATTTTAGCAATTTTTTTTCATTTCTACCCCCCGGTCATCTGTTCGATCAGCCGCAACAAAACCCACAATTCCGGAATGGACAAAGCAACGATCGATAATTTTGCAAACAGTTCAATCTGTCCTGCGACAGATCCATATCCCTTCCCCGGCAGACCGATGCGGAAAAAATCGGCAACATATGTAATTCCCAAGCATCTTTAACAGTGCTTTCAAAGTGCCGGATCTACCGGAAGCGTGTCCATCAGTTCCCCGTAAAAATCCAGGATAAACTGAAATTCTTTTGACAGTGTGTATCCGAAAATCAAAACCGATGCTGCATTCCCACAAGCAACGCCAGCTCTCCCTTTTCTTTTTTTCAGCAAAAAGAGCCAGAAAAACCGCAGCAATTCCGATCATTCCTATCTTTATCATAGACATCACATACGAAACAGGGTTTCCATCGTTGTAAACAGTTCACTGATACAAGGCACGATCCAGAACAACACTATTATCAGACCTTGCCAGGCTCAGCAGAAATGCCTGTTCCTCCCTTCCACTATGCTTGAGAATCTGGCTGAGTACTGCCACAACAATTCCAAGCGCTGCAATTTTAAAAATAATTGTTACACTCATACACTCAAGGTTCCCTTCCTACGCCTTTACACCAGAAGAATGATCATAACCACGCCGGTCAGCATTCCAACAGGCAGATACACCCGCTGTTTTTAAAAAAATTCCAATCGTGACTCTGCCAGAAATTTTTCCATCCGTTTTCTGCAGATTTCATTGCATCGCAGATTCTCTGCACTGCTTTCGCCATAAAATGCTCCCGCGGCAGACGTAAGGATTTCCCAGCCCTCCTGCCCGATCTGCAGTTCTCTTTTTGTGCTTCTGCAGACAATCCTGCCAGATTTTCTGTCCGCTTGATTCTGATGGCTGCGCATACATACACAGACCTCATCCAGAAATGCCTGCATGGATGCATCTGCCGTTTCATAAAAGACAAAAAATCGTACAACCGCACGTGTTCCTGTTCCAGTGCATATCCCCAGCGCACAAACAGGCGTATCCATTCCCCCGCCATCCGCTGTCTGGCTTTTTCCCCTCTGCCCATTTGTACAGAAATCCGGCACACCCTGCCAGTATCAGGACGGTTCCGAAAATCCTTGCCACAATGGATTTCCTCCTCCCTCATATACGGTGAGAATCCGGCGCCCGTCCGGTTCTCTCTGCAGACCGATGAGCCGCATCTGTGAGCGGATCAGATCCAGTCCGCCCATCTGCAGACGGTGCAAAACCTCTAAAACACTGCCGGCATGTATGGTTCCAAGGATCGATACCCCGCACCGGGCACAGTCTGCCACCGCAGCAAAGTCCTCCGGAAGTCCCAGTTCGTCCACTGCAATGATCTGCGGGGACATGGAACGAAGCAGCATATGGATTCCATGTTCCTTCGGACAATTGTCCAGCACATCCGTGCGGGGGGCCCAGATCGTTTTGCGGAATCCCCGGTAACACGCGGCAATTTCCGACCGTTCATCGACTACCCCTGACCTTTTTCCCGGCACGCAGGTGATTTCCTTTTCGAAAGCAGCCGGATACAATCCCTTAAATATGTTGTTTTTCCGACCCCGGCGGTGCAAAGGCATTTTCCATCATGGCATTGAAACGTGACAATACAAGCATCAGGTTCTTCTCACTTGCAGAATGTGCCCCAAGAATCGGTGCATCCGGCAGCGAATTTTTTGCAGTGTATTTCTTTAAAATGGATTTAATACGCACAATCGTATATAAAATATACGATTATGTATTCCCTTCAAAAAGAAGTAAAACGCTCAATATCAAAACAGTAGTCCTTGCTGGCCTGATTGGACAGATCTCCGTATTTGACTGCTGCCAGAGCAACCGTTTTTGCAGTCTGCTTTGCCTCTTCCTCGGAAATATCGAGGTTTTTCCTTTTCTTTCTGGTTCTCTGTAATCTTTTGAGCATCTCCTCATTGATCTCATCAAGCAGATATTCCAGACGCATAACGCCGCCGTCTCTCGTCTTAAATGGCTTGCCGTCTTTTTCCGTTCATAGTACCGAATCCGATATGGGTCAGTTCCACATCCGGTCCGACGAGTCCGGTCTTTCTTGCACAGCGGAATACCTGTACGAAATGCATGCTCTGACGCTGATCCGTCAGGTAAATAATGGCATCCGGGTTGTAATCCTGCATACGCATCACAATCGTAGCAAGATCTGTCGTACTGTATAACGACGTCCGTCTAAGATGATACATGGCGGAATCTCTTTGTATCCGTATCCTCTTTGACATCCACAACCAGAGCCCTTTCGCTCATGTAGGCAAAAGCCCTTGTCCTTCATCATCATCTGTACCATATCCGAATATACGGCTGTGCATCCGACTCTCCCTTCCAGAGCTCAAAGGAGACATTCAGATTATCATAGTTCTTCCTTTAAATCTGTCACGGAAACATCCAGAATGTGTGCAAGAAGTGCACGGTATCCCTGTCTGCCGGCCTGCAGCTGGCTGGTTGCCTCCATGGCAGCCTCACGGAACGCTTCGTCTTCCTTACTCTTTTGCTGGCAGTCGGATAGATATCCTCCAGTTCGGAAATGGTAAACGGCGCCTCTTTTCGGATATTCTCCGGTATAGCTTTCATCATAGTATACCAGATCCGGCTTTACGCTCTTTTTAATTCTACAATAATCAGTCCCATCTGCAGACCCCCAGTCTCCCAGATGCACATCACCGATCATGTGATGTCCCATAAATTTGCCGATCCGCTTGATACTCTCCAATGACAGCAGAGCGCAGATGTCCGACATGCAATGGCTTGGCAACATTGGCCCGCCGTAATCTACGATAATGGTCTTCGGATGTGCCGCTTTGTCACAGCCAAATCTTCCTCATCTGCTTTCATATCGCTGACATATTTCGCCAGATAGGCAGGACTTACGTTCATATTGATAAATCCCGGTTTTACAGACTCTACGCTCTCAAACAGTTCATTTTCTGCCAGCGCCTGCGCAATCTTATCCGAAATCATGAATGGTGCACACTTGTACTCCTTTGCTGCAGCCATTGCTCCGTTACACTGGTATTCACACAGGCCTGGACGATTGGAAAGTGTAACTTTCCCGTATTTTGCATCATATCCCTGACCGGTAAATGCATTTGTCACCTGCTCGGTGATCAGATCTATTAATGTCTTCATCCTAGGGTTCTCCTCTTTTTACTACAGATTATTGTATACATCATAGAGGAAAAGTCAAACGCTTCTTCGTATCTGACATTTTTCTTCATAAAAACGGCTGCCACATTACGCGGCAGCCGTCTCCACTTTTATCAGTTCTATCCGTTATTGTCTAATTGTTCTTTCCGGAAAGGTACTCATCAATACCCTTTGCAGCTGCCTTACCTGCTCCCCATTGCAAGGATAACGGTAGCGGCACCTGTTACGGCATCTCCACCTGCATAAACACCGTTTTTGCTTTGTTGCACCGGTATCTTCGGTTGCAACGATACACTTTGCGGCGGTTTGTCTCAAGCCCCTTGGTTGTGGAAGAAATGAGTGGGTTTGGAGAGGTACCGAGTGACATGATCACGGTATCACAATCCATCTCATACTCAGAACCAGGAATCTCTACCGGACGTCTTCTGCCGGATGCATCCGGCTCGCCAAGCTCCATCTTTGATGATGCGCACACCCTTTTACCCAGCCATTCTCATCGACAAGAATTTCCGTCGGATTCTGCAACAGATCAAAAATGATTCCCTTCTTCTTTGCGTGTGATGTACTTCTTCCTTACGTGCCGGAAGTTCTTCCTCACCACGACGGTATACGATATGTACCTCTCGCACCAAGACGGAGTGCTGTTCTTGCAGCATCCATGGCTACGTTACCACCACCGACAACGACAACTTTCTTTCCATGGGAAATCGGGGTTTCATATCCTGTCCTCGAAATGCTTTCATGAGGTTGCTTCTTGTCAGGACTCGTTTGCAGAGAATACACCGCTTGCATTCTCACCCGGGATACCCATGAACATCGGAAGTCCTGCACCGGAACCGATGAATACCGCATCAAAGCCTTCCTTTTCCATCAGCTCATCGATCTTTACGGATTTACCGATGACAACGTTGGTCTCGATATCCACACCGAGTGCTTTTACGTTTTCTACCTCGGCTGCTTACAACCTTTGTCCTTTGGAAGACGGAACTCCGGAATACCGTAAACTTAACACACCACCGGCACGATGCAGTGCTTCAAAAATGGTCACATCGTAGCCAAGCTTTGCCAGATCGCCGGCACAGGAGAGCCCTGCAGGGCCGAACCGATCACCGCTACTTTGTGTCCGTTTAACTTCTCTGCTTTTTTGGCTTGATACCGTGCTCGCGTGCCCAGTCTGCAACGAAACGCTCTAATTTACCGATGGCAACCGGATCACCCTTGAAACCGCGGATACATTTACCTTCACACTGGCTCTCCTGCGGGCAGACACGTCCACAGACAGCCGGAAGTGCGGAAGACTCGGAGATAATATGATAAGCCTCCTCAAAATTGCGCTCCTTGACCTGTGCGATAAATGCCGGAATATTGATAGAAACCGGACATCCCTTCATACACTGTGCGTTTTTACAATTTAAACAACGGGAAGCCTCTGCAACTGCCTCTTCCTCGTTGTATCCATAACATACTTCTTCAAAATTCGTTGCACGAACCTTTGGTTCCTGCTCACGAACCGGTACTTTTCATTTTTGCATATCCTTCCATTATTTGTCACCTCCGCACTGGCCGCATCCACCGTGATGGGTTGCGCCTTCTTCATATGCGAGCATTGCTCTGCCCTCTTCTGTCTTATATTGCTGCTGACGTTCATTGCCTGATCAAAATTCAACGAGATGACCGTCAAACTCCGGTCCGTCTACGCAGGCAAATTTTTACTTCATTGCCTACCATTAGACGACAGGCACCGCACATTCCGGTACCGTCCACCATGATCGGGTTCATGGATACAACGGTAGGAATCTCAAGTTTTTGGTAAGGATGGTAACGAATTTCATCATGATCATTTCCATCTGATTGCAACACATACATCATAATGTTTTCCCTCATCGATCAATGCCTGTAACTGCTGGCAGCCATTTCCGTGAAATCCATAAGTACCGTCATCCGTACATACATATACATTTCCGGCTACTGCCTTCATCTCATCCATATAAAAAAAGCAGATCCTTGGTATGGGAACCCATGATCACGTCTGCATCAATTCCGTGCTCATGCAACCATTTTACCTGTGGGTATACCGGTGCGGTTCCCAGACCTCCTGCGATAAATACAATTTTCTTTTTCCTGGTCTCCTCAAGGTTCTCCTCCTCACAGAGTTCGGACGGACATCCCAAAGGTCTAACGAAATCTTCGAGAGCATCGCCCCATTTAAGGCCATCATACGCTCGGTTCCTGCGCCAATCGTCTGTACCACGATGGTGACAGTCTCCTTCTCTCTGTCATAGTCACAGATCGTAAGCGGAATACGCTCTCCTACTTCATCTGTCTTTGCAATGATAAACTGTCCCGGCAGACACTCATTGGCCACACGCGGTGCCTTGATGTCCATCAGGATAATGTTATCTGCCAATGTTTCTTTTCGAACAATCCGGGTACATAAACTGCCTCCTGTATGTAATATATAATCTAATCCTTTTCTCTTTCTGTCTGCTGACTACAAAAAAGAGGTGTATAGCACACCTCTTTATTGTATATGACTTCTTCACTTTTCGCAACGACTTTTTACGAAAAAATATACAAGCTCATCTTCCGGTTTCTGGGCTTTTTCGATGGAAATCGGGTAAAGAACCTATCTTTTTCCCTTATATTCCCGTGCAAATTCGACACGAATCTCTGCCGTAATTGTAATCCATGACTTGTGCGGAAGTTCCTCTTCCCTGTCATATTTACATTTGAAAACCGATAAATGTCACATCCTCAATGCAGCAGGTCATCGCAAACCGTCCCCGGAACAAACACGCCTTTCTTAAGTTTATCCGGGATTATATACCAGAGCCAGAAATTTTACTTTCTTGCGATCGTATTTTGTAATTTTCCATGGCATCCATGTACCAAATAGCATAATCCGCATCGGTCAGCTCAATCACATCCTGATTGATATCAAAACGGTAATTCCTCCGACGCTCATCAATCGTTCCGTCCTTGCGCTCATAGACAATCTGTGCTTCCGGTTGATGTTCTTAATGGTACGGCGCAGATGTCCGCGATCGGTATCATCATCTGTACGGTTAAAAATAACCACATCACTGGAAAAAAACCTGTTCCTGCATCATTGCACGCATATTATTCATATACAGATCATACGTCGTGGAATCTACGGTTGCCAGTGACTGTACAATCACCCAGCCCTCCGGCATTTTTGCCTCAAGCAGCTTGTCCATCCCCAGGTGCCGTTGTACTCGATAAAAAAATTTGTTCCGGCTGATAGGTGTCCTGATCTCCTGCAGTTTTGCAGGCGTAAAATCCTCTTCCTCTTCGACCGTTACCAGCTTGAAGTTGATGGTTGCCAGTTTTGCTTCGTCATATTCTTTCTCGCCGTCTTCGCACATGATGATAATTCCTTTCGAACCATCACCGAAGTTATTCTCAAACAGCGTTTCTTCTACGAGAGTTGTTTTTCCGCTGTCCATAAATCCTGTAAATAAATATACCGGAATATCCCAGCTAATTGCTCCTCCTTTACATTTTTATTGGGGTTTCACGGATCTCATACTCGCCCGGAACCATATCAAAGTAAATCCAGGTTCCGTCTTCTGCCGGAACCATACCTTTTTGCTCTTAAGATCGTGCCATATTCTTCGGTATTGCAGAATTTCTTTAAAATGTTCTCAATACCCTCTCTGGTGTATTTGTGAGGTGTCTCCTTGCCCCAGCTTGTAAATACATCGTCGGCATGATGATGTCCATGTTCGTGATCGTGGTCATGGCAGCCGCGGTGCAGTTCTCGCCATGTTCATGATGGTGGTCATGATCGTGATGATGCTCATGGTCGTGATGATCATGTTCATGGTCATGCTCGTGGTGATCATGATCATGATGATGGTGATGCTCATGCTCCTCTTCCTCGCGATGATGTGCTTCCGCTAAAAGTTCCGCTTCCATCGTGTCCTGACCCTCAATGACTTTTTAAATATCTGCTCTGCCTTGATTTCATCCCAGTCTGTTGTAATAATGGCAGCCTTTTGCATTCAATTCCTGAATCTTATTTACGCAAAGCTCTAACTGTTCCTCAGTTGCATTCTGTGTTCGGCTTAAAACAACAGTGGTTGCATATTCAATCTGATTGTTGAAAATTCACCGAACGCCTTCATCTGCTTGCTCGCCTTAGAGCGCGTTTACAACCGTTACCAGTGCGTTTAATTTTACATCCTGCTCTTTTTCAATATCAATCACGGACTTCATAACATCGGAAAGCTTACCGACTCCGGATGGCTCAATCAAAATACGATCCGGATGATACTTGGTGATGACTTCATTTAAGTTCTTTCCGAAATCACCAACTAAAGAACAGCAGATGCATCCGGAATTCATCTCTGTAATCTGGATTCCAGCATCCTTTAAAAAACCACCGTCAATGCCGACCTCGCCAAATTCATTCTCGATAAGGACAATCTTTTCTCCCGGTGAATACCTCATCAATCATCTTTTTAATAAATGTTGTTTTTCCGGCTCCTAAGAATCCGGAGATAATATCTATTTTTTGTCATGATAATCGTCTTTTGTTTTTCAAAATCTATTCTATTTTACCACAGTTTTTTATAATAATGCAAGTTTCTTCAGTCGGTCAAAATGCATATGGTAAAGTTTTTCATAAATTCCCCGTTTTCATCAGTTCCGTCATGGGTTCCCTTTCTTCAATCCCATCTCTCGGTCAGAACCAGAATCTTTTTGCATTTCGGATAGTCGTCAGACGGTGGGCGATCACAAATGTCGTACGGTTTTTGCCAGTTTTCCAATGATTCCTGTACGACCCTCACTTCTCGTTATCCAGTGCGGAAGTTGCCTCATCAAAGATCAGAACCGGTGGATTTTTAAAAAAACACGGGCTATGGAAAGCCGCTGTTTCTGCCCCCGGAGAGCTTTTCCACGCGCTGGCCGATATCTGTGTCATATCCATCCGGAAAATTCATGATAAATTCATGGGCATTGGCATTTTTGCAGCAGCAATCACTTCTTCCCTTTGTCGCATCCGGCTTTCCATACCGTATATTTTCAAAAATCGTTCCCGAAAACAGGTATACATCCTGCTGCACCATTCCGATATGGTCACGCAGGCTCTTTAACGTCACCTTACGGACATCTTTCCCATCCACGCGGATACATCCTCCGGTCACATCATAGAATCTCGGAATCAGGGAACAAAGCGTTGTCTTTCCGGCACCGGAGGATCCCACCAGTGCCATATATGCCCCTGCAGGCACATGCAGATTGATCCGGTTAAGCACCTTCTCCTGATTGTCTTTATACTGAAAAGAAACATTTTCAAAATCAATGGTTCCTTTCACATCAGTCAGTGCTACAGCATCGTTTGCATCCTGGATTTCCGGTTCAATATTCATAATTTCCTGAAACCTTTCAAATCCCGTATAGCCATTCTGAAACTGCTCGGTAAAGTCCACCAGTGTCCGGATTGGATCAGTAAATACCCCAATATACAGCAAAAAAACGTAACCAGATCATTGACCGTGACCATTCCCTTTGCAATGAGAACCCTCCGGCAAGGATGACATTTACCTGAATCAGTGTTGTAAAAACGCCAACCCCGGCCTGAAAAACTGCCCATGTAATGATAACTGTTCTTTTTGCCGCAAGAAATCCGTCATTTCCATGACGAAATTTTTCGTTTTCAATCGCCTCATTGGCAAACGATTTCACCACACGGATGCCCGACAGATTATCCTCGATCTGTTCATTAATCTCTTTTCGGCAATTTTAATACGGTTCTGTTTGAATTTTGCGGCGCATCCGCTTATTTAACGCAAATGCAAATACAAACATAACCGGAAGCACTGCAAACGCGGCAAGCGCAAGCCATCCATTAATGTTAAGCAGGATCACAAACGCTCCCACTATCTTTAATACCGACAGGATAATATTCTCCAGGTCCATGGTGCAGCAGTTCTGTAATATCAAATAAATCTGCCGTCACACGGCTCATCAGCTGTCCGACTTTTTGCATCATCATAAAAAAAGAAAAAGACAGCTTCTGCAGATGCCCAAACAATCTTTACCTGCATGTCATATTCCATTTTTGCCCCCATCACATGTCCATAATTTCGATAAAAACCGGCTGTAACAGTCCAATGCCAGAAGCACAAACAATCCGATGCCAATCAAAAAAAGTTTCCGCAACATCATCTGAGGCTGCTGATAAATCAGAGTCGATGTCACATACCGCACAACCAGTGGAATGGTCAGTGCCACTGCCGCAGAAAGTGTCGCAAATAACATGTCTGCCGCAAAAACTGCCCGGTAGGGTTTGTAATAGCTTATCATTTTTTCAGATTTTGATTCATGGTTCACCTCATCCTGATCATTTTTTGTAAAAGCACCCCGCGAGTTATCCCGCGGGTTAAATACATTAGTTGTATTTTTTTTTCTAGCAGCTTCAGATTTCTTCTTACGCTTTACGCTTGGCTTCTCGTAATGCTCTCTTACGAATCTCCTGCTGATACCAGCCTTCGCACAGTTTCTCTTGAAACGACGTAATGCGCTATCTAAAGTCTCATATCATTCTCTTTTACGATTACACTAGACATTCTTTCCTAACCTCCTCCAGTTGCGATATTGTGCATCAACTGTAAGGTAATCTTAATTGCACTATCGATTATTTTAACAAAATATCCTGATTTGTCAATAGTTTTTCTGAAATTTGCATAGTTTTTTTCTTCCACACGTTTAAAGCTTTGTAAACACGGAAGTTTCTTTTTTCTTCAATCCCTCTGCAATCGCAAAGTTCTCATCCATCTTCTTGAAATTTTATCCATATCGGATACAAGAACCTGTGTGCTGTCCGCTGCCGAAACGACTCCACTGACGCCTTCCTCGATCGCATGGGAAATCGTATTTACGGAATTTGCAATCTCATCCATGGAATTCTGTAAAGAACTCGTCTTTGCCCTCAAAAATCTGCCATGACACTTTCGATAAATGTTGCCTTGTCATGATATCCCCACCGGATTCCACAAACTTCTGGAATTCCGGCAGGATTTTTTTCATTCATGTACTCTACCAGTCCGTTTGCATTGTCTGCAAGATTATGTACTGCAGTTATAACAATGGCATTGATGCTCTGATATTGTTAGCCGCTTCCTGACTAGCGGCTGCCAGCTGGCTAATTTCGGAGGCAACCACTGCAAATCCTTTTCCTGCATCCCCGGCACGGGCAGCCTCAATGGATGCGTTTAATGCCAGCAGGTTTGTCTGGCTTGCAATATTTAAGATGTCGTTTGTCAGATTGTCTACCTGGTTGACACTGTTGCTGTCCTCAATCGCCTGACTCAGCACGGAAACAATATCATTTACCTTCGCACCCGTTGTATCCATATTTTCACGCGCAGCATGTTCCATTGCCTCTGCATGCTCTTTCATTTCTTTGGTATACTGATTAATTTCAATCGTTTTCTCTGCAATGACTTGACTTCACCGGCAACCGATTCGGTATTTTCTATTAATCCGTGAAGCATTGTCGGAAATATCCTGCATCGTTGCAGAAAGTTCTTCCGTCAGTGCGGACAGATCGGATACACTTCCGTTGGAAGTCTGCACACTCTCACGCACTTCATTTACAACACCCTCAAGATCCCTGGAATTGCTGCTGATCATCCGAAAATTTCCTGCAGCTTTGCCATAAAAGCATTGATGCCTCCACCGACAGATGCCACTTTTTGTTGTTGGTAATGGTAACCCTGCTGGTTATCAATTCCGGAAATAATCTCATTCATTTCCCCTGTTCGTATTTTGCAAGCGGATAAATTACCCACCGAAGCACTGCCACCATTGCTGAAAAAGTGCCGCAATACTAATCAGAATCGTCACTATGCTTTGTTCCGATTGAACTATGGTATGCAGATGTCAGTTTCTGTCTCTGTGCATTTGCATCCTGATTTACAATTTTCTTGATACTTTCGATATCCGACTCAATGGCATCTGCACACTTGCTGATTTTTCCATTGGCAAGTTCATAGGCATCTTCACTTTTCCCCTGCTGCGAAAATGCCATAACATTGGCACATTCATACTTTAATTCTTCGTAATTTTTTTGATGTCATTGTATTTTCCTTTTTGGGTATCCGGTGTCACGTATGTCTTGTAACTTTCCAGATCTTTCTCCAATGCATCTTCCTGGCTGCGGATCTTTTTCCCACCAGCTGGATCATGGAATCCAGATCCACCGCTATGATATGGGACAGACCCAGATTATGGATGTCCTGTGTCTGTCTTTGTATTTCTGCCAGACCCGAAACATTCTTTAAAGATACTTCCGAAATCTGTACGGCACTCCGGTTAACGTTCCTGATATTAGAAACAGACATCACATTCGAGATGATACTGAATATTCCAAGTATAAATACCGGAATTAAAATGATAAGTTTTGGTACTTAATTTCTTTTTCTGATTCATATGCTCCCACCTCTTAGCCTGCTACTGATTTTGTAATACCACTGACCAGATTATCCATCAGTTCCTGTAACTTTACGTGGTTTGGATTTCCTGCTGCCATCGTATTCCCGAATGCCTTGCTTGCATCCCAGTAACTGTTTCCGACACGCTGCAGTTTTCCGAATTCCGACTGTGCAATCACTGCCTGAATGGATGGAGAAGCCTTAACCGCATCCGAATCCGCTGCCTTTGTATTGGAAGGTTCCCTGTCCGTTCATCTCAAACCGGACAGTCTGGTTCTGCTCATTGGTCAACCAGTCTGCCAGTTTTGCTGCCCACTGTGGATTTGCCGAATAAGCACTGACTCCCATCAGCTTATAGCCGGTAAAGGAAGCCATCTGTACCTGTTTTCCTGCCACGGTATAGGTCGGAGGCTTGGCTGCGCCAATATCATCTCCCCAGATCTTTTTCAGTTCGGTCTCACTCCATACACCGCTTACCCCTGCAATTACACTGCCTTTTTTTTTGCACCTTTAATAAAATCTTCATTCACCGCATTTTTCAAATCCACTGCTGAACTGATATCAAGCATCGCCTGCGCAATATCCACGCCTTTGATATCCCCTTCGGTGGAATTCCATTCACAGTGGTTTGTCACATTGTCATCATTGATACCGAAATCCAGTCCTGTATTTCCGAAAACGAATACAGATACCAGCCGGAAGACCAGTCCATCATAAACTTCTTATGATTTTTTCTGCTACTTTTAAAATGCCGTCAAGGGTTTTGACATCTGAATCGCTCAGGTACTTTTTGTTATAATACAGAAAATACCCATTGTCCGCAGTCATGGGATATGCATAAAGCGTATCATTGACTGTGGCAGCGTCTATTGCGCCCTCCATTTGCTTTTTTCACTTCATCCGCATTCGGAACCGGATTACAATGCACCACCGGCCACCATAGAAGCCACCTGATCATCTGCAAGGATAAACACATCAGCTGCGTTATGCACATCTCAAAAGCACATTGTCACGCGTATCGGAATCCGCATTCTGTTCCAGGGTGATATCAAAAAAGTTGCCTGACCCTTATACTCTTCTTTGAAACTGTCGATCATCTTATTCAACGCATCATACGTTGATTCCTCTGCCCACACTCTCAGTTTTACCGTTCCGCTCGTCCTGTCCGTCTCCTGTGCACCGCCCTGCGTGGTCTCCGTTGCACCCTGAGGCACCGCCGATGCGCAACCGCCCAGCATAGAACACGGCAAAAGATTCCTGCCAGCACGGCCGACAATAACCTCTTTCTCTTCATAAAGTCTCTCCCTTTCTTCATGTCGTTTCCACCTTTTGTTGTATATACACAAATTTCACAGTGGATTAACTGTAATTATACTATAAATATTTGCAAAAAACAGGTAAAATCGCATTTTTACCTGTTTTTTGCGTTTTTATTATATTCTTTTATACGTTATCAGTGATAGATTATTTCAACATGTTTTCCAGTGCCGTCTTCGCCTGTGCAATTGCATCGGAATACCAGCCGGATTCTTTCCACCGGCCTGTGCCATATTCGGACGTCCGCCGCCGCCACCGCCGACGTTTCCGGCGATCGCCTTGATCAGATTACCGGCATGTGCTCCCTGCTTCATCGCTGCATCGGTTGCCATGGCAATCAGGGTTTACCTTTTCCGTCACAATCGGATGCGATCACTACGACACCCTCACCGATCTTGTCCTTCAGCTGGTCACCGAGATCACGCAGACCATTCATATCCACACCGGATACGCTGGTTGCCAGAAGCTTCACACCTTTGACATCCTCGATCTGATTCATCACATCCCCCCAGTGCATCCTTGGCTGCCCTGCTCTTTAACGCCTCGTTCTCGCTCTGCAGTTCTTTCATCTCTGCGGTCAGATGCTCCAGACGTTCCTTAAGGTTTGCAGGTGTAGACTTTACAACCCTTCGCTGCTTCCTGAAACTCTTCTTCCATCTTTTGTAGTATGCAATCACATTGTCACCGGTCAGTGCTTCGATACGGCGCACACCGGCTGCAACACCGCCTCAGAAAGAATCTTAAATGTCTTGATTTCTGCAGTATTCTTTACATGTGTACCGCCACAGAACTCCCTGAGAACTCTCCCATGGAAACGACTCGGACTTTTTTCCCCATACTTTTCGCCAAACAGAGCCATTGCCCCGGTCTTCTTTGCCTCATCAACGGTCATGATATCGGTACGGACTTCCATGCCCTCGTTGATCTTTTCATTGACCATGTCTTCCACTTTCTGCAACTCTTCCGGAGTCATGGCTGCAAAGTGGGTGAAATCGAATCTGGTACGTTCACTGTCCTGATAAGAACCCGCCTGCTCGACATGTGTACCCAGCACTTCACACGGAGTGCTTTCTGCAAGTAAATGGGTTGCCGAATGGTTTGCACAGGTCTTTGCGCGAAGTTTTGCGTCTACAACCAGTTCCACTTCCTCGCCGGTATGGATCATGCCGGACACCATATGCCCGATATGTCCGTATTTACCGCCCAGAAGCTTAACCGTATCCTCAACCTGGAATACACCGTCCGCCGTACGGATCTGTCCCTTTATCGCCCTGCTGACCGCCCATCGTGGCATAAAAACATGGAGTCTTCTACGATAATGGTTCCTGCATCCCCATCGGAAAGTGCTTCCACGATCTCAGTCTCGGTCGTCATAACCGTAACTTTAGAAGCATATGTCAGATTCTCGTATCCGACAAATTCTGTTGTGATAGAAGGATCAATCTGCTCGTAAAACCGTTGCATCCGCACCCATGTAGTTTGTCACCGAACGGGCCTTCTGGCTTTGCACGCTGTTCTTTCATACAGGCTTCTTCGAACCTTTTCCTCATAAGAAAAGACCCTTTTCTTCAAGAATTTCTTGTCAGATCTACCGGGAATCCATAAGTATCATAAAGTTTGAATGTATTTCACCGAAAGTTCCTTTTGCCGTTTTTCTTCATCTCCTCCATCAGGTCAGACAAAATGGCAAGTCCCTGATCGATGGTCTTATTGAATTTCTCTTCTTCCTGTGTCAGAACTTTAAAGATAAATTCTTTCTTCTCTTCCAGCTCCGGATATCCATCCTTTGCTCATTGATGACAGTTTCTGATAATTTTGCAAGAAACAGTCCGTCAATTCCAAGCATCTTTCCGTGACGTGCCGCACGACGGATCAGACGGCAGAACGTAGCCTCTTCCTTCATTGCTTGGCATAACACCATCGGATACAAGAAATGTGGAAGAACGGATATGGTCTGTGATCAGACGGATGGATACGTCATCCATGGCATCTACTTCATACTTTTTTGCCGGACATCTCACAAATCTTGTCGCGGATCGCTTTCATGGTATCAATATCAAATACGGAATCCACATCCTGCATAACAACTGCCAGACGCTCAAGTCCCATACCGGTATCAATATTTTTCTGGGAAAGCTCGGTATAACCGCCCTTTGCCGTCCCCTTCAAACTGTGTAAACACGTTGTTCCATACTTCCATGAAACGGTCACAATCACAGCCTACTTTACAATCCGGACTTCCGCATCCGTATTTTTCGCCTCTATCATAGTAAATTTCAGAACACCTCCACATAACCGGCACCATGCTCCCAGAAGTTGTCACATTCTCCGGTCTCAGGATCACGGTAAAAACGTGTGATTCTCTCTCCCGAACTCCTACTTCCCCTTTGTCAGATCTCATACGCTTCCTCATCTTTCTCCATAAATGGACGGATACAGACGATCCTCCTCAAGCCCAAGTACCTTTGTCAGGAATTCCCATGACCAGGCAATCGCTTCATGCTTAAAATAATCCCCAAAAAGAGAAGTTTCCAAGCATCTCAAAGAATGTAAGGCAGACGCGCAGTCTTTCCTACATTTTCAATATCTCCGGTACGCACACACTTCTGACATGTAGTCACACGTCTGCGTGGCGAATCTCCTGTCCTGTAAAAAATACTACGGCTTGAGCACGATCATGGTGTTGCCCCCGGAGATGGCCAGCGCCAGGAAGGGTGGCTCCAGCTCCGGGAAAGCCAGATAGTTGGCGGCGATATGGCCCCGGACATGGTGCACCGGGATCAGAGGCACCCCAAGGCCGTAGGCCACGGATTTGGCAAAGCTCAAGCCCACCAGTACGGCCCCGATGAGACCGGGGGCGTAGGTGACGGCCACGGCGTCAATGTCCTGCCGGGTGCAGCCGGCGTCCGCCAAGGCTTTTTCTGTCAGGGCCGCGATCACTTCAACATGCTTGCGGGAGGCCAGCTCCGGCACCACGCCGCCGTACAGGGCGTGGAGGTCCGCCTGAGAGGCAATGGCATCGGACAACACCCGCCGTCCGTCCTCCACCACTGCCACGGCGGTCTCGTCGCAGGAGGATTCAAAGGCTAAAATCTTCATAGCAATGCTTCTTTCTCCAAAAGATCGGCGTTCTCCGCCTTACTGCTGCCAGGGCACCTTTGGCCCCGGCGCCGCCTTGGGATCAAAGGGGATGCGGACATACTTGTGGTACTTGTCCGCAGAAAATGTATTCTCGTAAACGAACCGGTGTTCTTCCATCAGGGCGGCGTCATCCACCGGGCCGCCGGCGAGATACAGGGTCTTGTAGTGGACGCCGAACATCTCCGTATCATACCCGGCGGTCCGCAGACCGCACCGGGCATAGAACCCCAACCGCCGCCGGGCCATCTCCGGGTCCGGCGCGTCCTCCGGAGCTTCCGACTCTCCGAAGATCACCGTGTCCGCCTCCCGCTCCCGCAGCTTCTCCAGGATGGATGCACCGACGCCACCGTTGCGGCGGATACTGGAAACGCACAGGTAATCCAGCAATGCCCAGCCGGGATGTCCCAGCCAGAGGAATGCCTCGCCTACGATATTGTCTCCGTCAAACAGGCAGTAGGGCTTGTACCAGCCCTCCGCCCAACTCTTCTCAATATTCCGCAGGGGTTTTAATTCCGCTGTGGGAAACGCTTCCTTCAGGTCCCGGTCATAAATCGTCCTCAGTTGTTCAACTGACGGGATTCTCAGTTCCATGCTGTTCAAACTCCCTTGTCATAATGATGGCATCCTCCCGGGGATGCTCATAGTAATTCTTGCGCCGGCCCACGCCCCGGAAGCCTCGGCTGCCGTACAGGGCGATGGCGGGGTAGTTGGAGGCCCGGACTTCCAGTGTCAGAAACGCCAGATGGTTGGCCTGAGCAAAGTCAAGAAACACTTGCAGCAGCTTTCCGGCAACGCCCTGCTTCCGGCAGTCCGGCCGGACGGCCACATTGGTGATATAACCCTCGTCCAGCACCGCCTGCAAACCGGCGTAGCCCGCTACCTTATCGTTGTCATCCAGTGCCACAAGGAATGCGGACAGGTAGTTGTCCAGTTCCTCCGCCAGCATATTCCGGCTCCACGGCGTAGAAAAGCAGATCCGTTCCAGCTCCGCCACTTCATCCAGATGGTCCGCCGTCATAGGCACGATGCGGACATGCAGATTTTTCTCTTCCATCGTATGTTACTCCTTATCCCTTGGCTTCCAGCCAGTTGCGGCCCCAGTGGGCCTCCGCCGTCAGGGGGACGGACAGGTGGGCCACCTGCTCCATTTCCTCCTCCAGCAGCTTTGCCGCAGCCTCTGCCTGCGGCTCCGGGCACTCCACAATCAATTCATCGTGAACCTGCAAGACCAGCTTGGCCTCCGGCAGTTCCCGTTTCAGCCGCTTTTCCACGGCCACCATAGCCAGCTTCATAATGTCCGCCGCCGTGCCCTGAATGGGCATATTCAGCGCCACCCGCTCCCCGAAGGAGCGCATATTGAAATTGGAGGAGCGGATCTCCGGCAGCTCCCGCCGCCGGTGGAACAGCGTCTCCACATACCCCTGCTCCTTGGCCTTTGCCACCACATCATCCATATACTTCCGCACACCGGGGAAGGTGGCGAAATAGGCCTCCATATACGCCTTGGCCTCCGCCACCGTCACGCCGATGTCCTGGCTCAGGGAAAATGCGGAAATGCCGTAGACAATGCCGAAGTTCACGGCCTTGGCCCGGCGGCGCATCTCGTGGGTCACATCGCCGGGGTCCACGTGGAACACCTGGGCCGCCGTGGCGGTGTGAATGTCCGCTCCGGAGGTAAAGGCCGCCTGCATGGCGGTGTCTCCGGAAATGTGGGCCAACAGCCGCAGTTCGATCTGGGAGTAGTCCGCATCCACTAAGACGCAGCCCTCCGCCGGAATAAACATCCGGCGAATTTCGCTGCCAAGATCCGTTCGGGTGGGGATATTCTGCAGATTCGGCTCCGTGGAACTGAGCCGCCCGGTGGCGGTAACAGTCATCTGGAAGCGGGTGCGGATGCGCCCGTCCGGGTCCATGGCCTTCAAAAGGCCCTCGGCGTAAGTGGATCTCAATTTTGCATATTGCCGGTATTCCAGCACCGCTCCCACGATGGGGGCCTCGTAGCGCAGCTTTTCCAGCACGTCGGCATTGGTGGACCAGCCGGTTTTCGTTTTCTTGCCGTGGGGCAGGCCCAGCTTGCCGAATAAAATTTCTCCCAGCTGCTTGGGGGAGTTGATGTTGAATTCCTCCCCGGCCATGTTGTAAATGTCCTGTTCCAGAGCGGCGGCCTTTTCGGAGAGCATCTCCCCGAAGGACACCAGCGCCCCCTTGTCCACCCGGCAGCCAGCCAGTTCCATTTCCGCCAGCACCCGGCACAGCGGCAGTTCCGCCGTGGCGTACAGATCCCAGAGGTCCAGCTCCTTCAACTTGGGGGCCAGCACTCCGTACAGGGCATCCACGGCGCTGGTGTAGCTGTGGAAGGCAGCCTCCGCCGCCGTCACATCCCCCAGCAAGGAGAAGGCATCCGGTTCCAGATGGACCGGCTTTGCCAGCTCCGTGTGGAAATACCCGGCGAACAGCTGACCGATTTCATATTTGCCGCTGGTGGCGTCCACCAGATAGGCGGCCAGAGCGGTGTCGAACATGAAGCCCTCTGCGTTCAGGCCGTTTTCCAGCAGCGTCCGCATGAGGTCCTTGACGTTATGGCTCACTTTTTTAATGTCGGCGGCGAACAGGGCGTTCAGCAGCGCGTTCCAGTCACCGGTGTAGCGCTCGAAGAAAAATTCCGCCGACAGGGCGGTATCCGCCCCGGTATCGCAGTCCGCAATGACCCCGGAGAGGTCCGGCAGGGCCAGCACCGTCACATGATCCGCCTTCCGGAACAGTTCCAGCACCTCCCGGGCACGGGATTCCTCCGTGATCCGCTCCGCCGTCACGGTGACGTCCGGCGCGGCATCCGCCGGAGCCGTTTCTCCTCTGGACGCAGGCCCATTTTTTCAATCAGCTTGGAAAATTCCAACTTCAAAAAAAGGGGATACGCCGCCGGTGTCGGCTCCTGCACCCGGTTTTCCGCCGGGTCGAAGGACAGCGGCGCATCAGTGACAATGGTGGCCAGCCAGTAGGAATGGCGGGCTGCGTCCTCTCCCGCCGTCAGCTTTTTGATGGCGGCGGGCTTGGCGTCGATATCCGGAAGCTTTTCATAAATAGCGTCCACGCTGCCATATTTTTGAATAAGATCCATAGCGGTCTTTTCACCCACCCCCGGTACGCCGGGGATATTGTCGGAGGTGTCTCCCATGAGGGCCTTCAGGTCGATCATGTGGATGGGTTCAAAGCCGTACTGCTCCCGGAAGGTCTCCGGGGTCATATCCTTGGTGGTAGTCTGGCCCATACGGGTGGACACCAGCTTCACCTTCGTATGGTCGGTGATAAGCTGGAGGGAATCCTTATCTCCCGTCACCACTACGCAGTCCCAGCCCGCCGCCTCGCATTTCCGGGAAATGGTGCCGATCAGGTCATCGGCCTCCCACCCCTCCATTTCATAACGGGGGATATTCAGGGTATCCAGCACCTCTTTCAGCACCGGCACCTGCATCCGCAATTCCTCCGGCATGGGCTTCCGGGTGGCCTTGTACGCCTCGTCCGCCTTGTGACGGAAGGTAGGGGCGTGGAGGTCGAAGGTGACGCACAGGGCATCCGGCCGTTCTTCCTCTTTCAGGCGCAGCAACGTGGTGAGAAAGCCGAACACGGCGTGGGTGTACAGCCCTTCCCGGTTAGTCAGGGGGCGGATGCCGTAATAGGCCCGCACCATGAACCGTCATCCCGCCCATATCCTGTTGTTAAAGGCCGCCCGGGCTTTGGAGCTGCTCATCGCCGCCGTGATCCTGCTGGTGATCGTCTGCGGGGCGGTATTTTTGTTCCGGGAGACCGGCCGGACCCTGCTCCTCTCCCCAGAGGCCTTCGCCCTGGGGGATTTCCTCTCCGCCACACTGCTGCTGGTGATGGGAATTGAGTTCGTGAAGATGCTGGCCCTGCACACCGCCGACGCGGTGGTGGACGTGCTGCTGTTCACCATCGTCCGGCAGATGATCGTCAGCCACACCGACGCGGCGGAGACGCTACTGGGCGTGGCAGCGGTGGCGGGCATCTTCGCTGTGAAGAAATATCTTCAGGCCAGGGAGAACGCCGCGTGAAGCCGCACGGACCGGACGGCAAGCCGTCCGGTCCGTTTTTTCCGCTATGCCCTGCGGCCCAGCCGCTCCCGCCTGCGGCGGAGGACGTCTGCCAGCCGCGCGCCTGCCCAGCCAGCCGCGGCGCCCACCAGAATGCCCCCCAGCACGTCGGTGGGCCAGTGGACGTACAGGTACAGCCGAGAAAAGGCGATAACGGACGCCAGGACCGCCGCCGGCTTCCACAGGGGGCTGCCGGAGGCCCGCAGGGCAAACACCGCCGCAAAGGACGCCGCCGTGTGCCCCGAGGGAAAGGATGCGTCCGCCGGGGGTGCTGTCAGCAGTTCCACCGCGGTATTCACCAAGAAGGGCCGGATCCGGCCGACCAGGGGTTTCAGAACGATATTGCAGCAGATCAGATCCAGAATCAGCGCAAAGGACACCCACAGTGCGCAACGGTTTTGGCATTTTCTTCTATGATCTGCACAAATCTGCGGGATTTTTGGCATTTTTCTGGGAAGGGGCGTTGACATCTCCTCGAGAACGTGATAGGATACCTTCAAAATTGGATCGCTCAGATAGAGGCGCGGCGTTCATCAGTACCGCTCCGGCAAGGCCAGGCAGCCGCCGGACGGGGAAGGGTCCGCCGCCGAAGTGCCGGGACGATGCCTGTCCTTCTGGTGCTGGGCCGTCAGGGAATACCTGCCGGACTGTCACAAACCTTTGTGAAGCGCTATCAATGGCTGTTCGGGATCGTCCCTGCCGGGGGCTTCTTTCCGTATTTTCCATGGACCGCTTGACAAAGCGGTCCATTTTTTCTCCTCTCCGCCGGCGGCAGGCGCGGAGGAGGTCTGTGACCGCCGCGGAATCTTTTTTGAGATGAGAAAGGTGAAGAAACATGAAGAGATTGTTGACCTTGCTGATGGCTCTGGCCATGACAGCGTCCCTGGCCGCCTGCGGCGGCACTGGCAGCTCCGGCGACACTGCAGACTCCGGCAATTCCGGCACCACCGCTGAAGGCGGGGAGACCGCCGGCTCCTCCGGCGTGGAGGACGGCGTGTTGACCATCGCCATGGAGTGCGCCTACGCCCCTTACAACTGGAGCCAGAGCGACGACTCCAACGGCGCTGTGCCCATCTCCAACGTGCCCGGCACCTATGCCAACGGCTACGACGTGATGATCGCCAAGCAGATCTGCGAGGCCAACGGCTGGAAGCTGGAAGTGGTTCAGTCCGACTGGGACTCTCTGGTCCCCGGCGTGCAGACCGGCACCTTTGACGCCGTCATCGCCGGTCAGTCCATGACCGCCGAGCGCAGCGAGCAGGTGGATTTCGCCGGCCCCTATTACTATGCCTCCATCGTCTGCGTCACCAAGACGGACAGCCCCTATGCCAACGCCGCCGGCATCAGCGACCTTTCCGGCGGCACCTGCACCGCGCAGATCGCCACCATCTGGTATGACTCCTGCCTGCCTCAGATCGAGGGCGCCCAGGTCCAGACTGCCGCGGAGACCGCCCCCGCCATGCTGATGGCCCTGGAGACCGACGCCGTGGACTTCATCTGCACCGATATGCCCACCGCTATGGGTGCCGTGGCCGCCTATCCCGACATGAAGATTCTGGACTTCACAGACTCCGACGACAACTTTGAGGTTGACGAGGGCGAGATCAACATCGGCATCTCCGTGATGAAGGGCAACACCGAGCTGAAGGAGGCCATTGACAGCGTGCTCTCCACTATGACGGCGGACGATTTCAACACCCTGATGAACGAGGCCATCGCCATTCAGCCCCTGAGCGAGTAAACACTTTCCAGAATGACCCGCGGCGGGAGGACAGTCTGTCCTCCCGCCTGCTTCCCGCATATCAACTCTTTACCGAAGGGAGTCTGCCTCCATGGAGAAACTGTTCCAGCTGGCATCCGACATTGCCAAGCTCTGGTCGAACTACGGCGTGTCCCACTATCTGCCCGGCATCCGCAATACCTTGATTCTGGCACTGGTGGCCACCGCCATCGGCTGCCTGATCGGATTCGTCTGCGGCATTCTGAACACCATTCCCCACAGCAAGAACGCCCCGCCCGTCAAGCGGTTCTTTCTGGCGCTGATCCGGGCAGTGGTCCGGATCTACGTGGAGATCTTCCGGGGTACCCCCATGGTGCTGCAGGCGGTGTTCCTCTATTACGGCCTGCCCTATTTTACGGACAACGCCGTGCGGTTTGACAGCATCTGGATGGCCGCCATTCTGGTGGTGTCCATCAACACCGGCGCCTACATGGCCGAGTCCGTCCGGGGCGGCATTATCTCCATCGACCCCGGCCAGACCGAGGGCGCCAAGGCCATCGGCATGACCCATGTGCAGACCATGCTGCATGTGATCCTGCCTCAGGCCATCCGGAATATCCTGCCCCAGATCGGCAACAACTTCATCATCAATGTGAAGGATACGTCCGTCATGTTCATCATCGGCTTCCCCGATTTCTTCTCCGCCCACCGGGCGGCGGTGGGCGCCAGCTACCTGTACTTCCCCTCCGCCGTGGTGGAGATGGCCGGGTACCTCACCATGACGCTGATCGCCTCCTTCCTGCTGCGCTGGTTGGAAAAGCGAATGGACGGCAGCAGCGATTACAAGCTGGCACAGACGGACCATCTGACCATGGCCGCCGGCACATACAGCCACCCGGACCGAGGGCACTCCCTTCGATGAGCGGAGCAAAGAGTACCGGGATCGGGTCCGTCAGGAATTGCAGCACGGCCGTACGAGAGGAGATCGCTGACAACATGGACGATATGATTTTAGAGATCCGGCATCTGAGCAAGTCCTTCGGCAGCCACGAAGTGCTGCGGGACATCGATTTCACCGTGAAAAAAGGCGATGTCACCAGCATCATTGGTGCCTCCGGCTCCGGCAAGAGCACCCTGCTGCGGTGCATCAACCTGCTGGAGACCCCCACCAGCGGCGAGATCCTCTACCGCGGCCAGAACGTCACCGGTCCCAAGGTCAATGCCCCCCAGTACCGCTCCCATGTGGGCATGGTGTTCCAGTCCTTCAACCTGTTCAACAACATGACCGTGCTGGAAAATTGCATGGTCGGGCAGATCAAGGTACTGAAAAAGGACAAGGAGACCGCCCGGAAGCGGGCCATGGAGTATCTGGAAAAGGTGGGCATGGCGCCTTACATCCAAGCCAAGCCCCGGCAGATCTCCGGCGGCCAGAAGCAGCGGGTGGCCATTGCCCGGGCCCTGGCCATGGAGCCGGAGGTGCTGCTGTTCGACGAACCCACCTCCGCCCTGGACCCGGAGATGGTGGGAGAAGTCCTCTCCGTCATGCAGGACCTGGCCCAGGAGGGCATGACCATGCTGGTGGTGACTCATGAGATGGCCTTTGCCCGGGACGTCAGCAGCCATGTGGTGTACATGAACCAGGGCGTCATCTGCGAGGAGGGCACGCCGGAGCAGGTTTTCGGCAATCCCCAGAAACAGGAGACGCAGGACTTCCTCTCCCGGTTCCGCAAGAATTGAATCCCGTCTTTCCCGTTCCCGGAGGCTGTGCCTCCGGGAACTTTTTTGTCTTTGTTGCGTCCACCACTTGTTCTTGTGGAAAAATCAGTTTAGAATAGCAACATCTTGTGCTTATGGAGGGATCCAGCCATGCACATTCACGGACTTCAGAAACTGGCCATGGTGGACTACCCGGGAAAGCTGGCGGCCACGGTGTTCACCGGCGGCTGCAACCTGCGGTGCCCCTTCTGCCACAACGCATTGCTGGTGACCCGGCTGGCGGAGACGCCGGAGATCCCGGAGCAGGAGGTGCTGGACTTCCTGGCCTCCCGCCGGGGGCTTTTGGACGGGGTGGTCCTCACCGGCGGGGAGCCGCTGCTCCAGCCGGACGCAGCGGATTTTCTGCGGAAGGTGCGGGAACTGGGCTTTGCCGTGAAGCTGGATACCAACGGCTGTGATCCTGCCCGGCTGGCGGAGATCCTGAACCAGGGCCTTGTGGACTATGTGGCCATGGACGTGAAAAACGCTCCGGCGCGGTATGCCGAAACCGTCGGCATACCGGGCTTCAACCCCGCCCCGGTGGAGGAGAGCATCCGTCTGCTGCGGAAAAGCACCGTGGACTATGAGTTCCGCACCACCCTGGTGCGGGAGCTCCACAGGCCGGAGGACCTGGACGCCATCGCCGCCTGGCTGGCAGGGGCGCCCCGGTACTATCTTCAGAACTTTGTGGACTCCGGCAATCTGATCGGCCGGGGATATCACGGCTTTACAGCAGAGCAGCTGCAGGGCTTTGCGGAGCGGGTCCGGCCGTTCTTTGGAGCTGTGGAGCTGCGCGGCATTGACTAGATATGGAAAAATTCAGCGTTTTCACAGAAAATGCATACAAGATATAGTGGCATTTCTAATTGACAAGCCCCCAGGAAGTGGTAGAATGGGAAATACGGGGCGCGTCAGCGCCCATTGACTTGTCAGGAGCAGGGAATTGAATTTATCATAGAGAAAGCAGGGGTTTCATGTATCAGGTCGTCAAGCGGGATGGAAAGATCGCCTCTTTCGACATCTCCAAGATCAGCACCGCCATCACCAAGGCCTTTGAGGCCACCCACATGGAGTACAATCCGGACATCATTGATCTCCTGGCCCTGAGGGTCACGGCGGATTACCAGGATAAGATCCATGACGGCAAGATCACCGTGGAAGACATTCAGGACAGCGTGGAGGACATTCTCAGCAAGGCAGGCTATGCCGATGTGGCCAAGGCCTATATCCTGTACCGCAAGCAGCGGGAGAAGGTGCGCAACGTCAACTCCGCCCTGCTGAACTACAAGGATCTGGTGGACAACTATCTGCAGATCAACGACTGGCGGGTGAAGGAGAACTCCACGGTCACCTATTCCGTGGGCGGCCTGATCCTGTCCAACTCCGGCGCCATCACCGCCAACTACTGGCTCTCTGAAATCTATGACCAGGAGATTGCCGACGCCCACAAGAGCGGCGCCATCCACCTCCACGACCTGTCCATGCTCACCGGCTACTGCGCCGGCTGGAGTCTGAAGCAGCTGATCCAGCAGGGCCTGGGTATCCCGGGGAAGATCACCTCCTCCCCGGCCAGCCACCTCTCCACCCTCTGCAACCAGATGGTGAACTTCCTGGGCATCATGCAGAACGAGTGGGCCGGTGCCCAGGCGTTCAGCTCCTTTGACACCTATCTGGCCCCCTTTGTGAAAGTGGACAACCTCTCCCAGAAAGAGGTTAAACAGTGTATCCAGTCCTTTGTGTTCGGCGTGAACACTCCCTCCCGCTGGGGTACCCAGGCGCCGTTCTCCAACATCACCCTGGACTGGACCGTGCCCCGTGACCTGGAGAACCTGCCGGCCATCGTAGGCGGCAAGGAGCAGGATTTCACTTACGGCGACTGCAAGAAGGAAATGGATATGGTGAACAAGGCGTTCATCGAGATCATGACCGAGGGCGACGCCGACGGCCGGGGCTTCCAGTATCCCATCCCCACCTATTCCATCACGCGCGACTTTGACTGGTCCGACACGGAGAACAACCGCCTCCTGTTCGAGATGACCGCCAAGTACGGCACCCCCTATTTCTCCAACTACATCAACTCTGACATGGAGCCTTCTGACGTGCGCAGCATGTGCTGCCGCCTGCGGCTGGATCTGCGGGAGCTGCGGAAGAAGTCCGGCGGCTACTTCGGCTCCGGCGAGTCCACCGGGTCCGTGGGCGTGGTGACTATCAATCTGCCCCGGATCGCCTACCTCTCCCAGACGCCGGAGGAGTTCTATGAGCGGCTGGACCACATGATGGACATCGCCGCCCGGAGCCTGAAGGTGAAGCGCACCGTCATCACCAAGCTGATGGATGCGGGATTGTACCCCTACACCAAATACTACCTGGGCACCTTTGACAACCACTTCTCCACCATCGGCCTCATCGGCATGAACGAGGTGGGCCTGAACGCCAAGTGGCTGCGGAAGGACCTGACCCATCCGGAGACCCAGGCCTTTGCCAAGGACGTGCTGAACCACATGCGGGAGCGGCTGATGGACTATCAGGAGCAGTACGGCGACCTCTACAACCTGGAGGCCACCCCCGCCGAGTCCACCACCTACCGGCTGGCCAAGCATGACGTGGCACTGTATCCCGATATCATCACCGCTGCCAAGAACCCCGGTGACACGCCTTATTACACCAACTCCTCCCACCTGCCGGTGGGCTACACCAACGACATCTTCGAGGCCCTGGCCATCCAGGATGACCTGCAGACCCTGTACACCTCCGGCACTGTGTTCCACGCCTTTTTGGGTGAGAAGCTGCCGGACTGGAAGGCGGCTGCCAATTTGGTGCGGAAGATCGCGGAGAATTTCAGGCTCCCCTACTACACCATGTCCCCCACCTACTCCATCTGTCCGGACCACGGCTATCTCTCGGGCGAGCACTTTACCTGCCCCAAGTGTGGGAAGACCTGCGAGGTGTGGAGCCGCATCACCGGCTATTACCGCCCTGTCCAGAACTGGAACGACGGCAAGGTCCAGGAGTTCAAGGACCGGCAGGAGTACCAGGTGGAAAACTCCCGGCTGGAGGGCCGCCGCCTCTGCGACCGGGATGCTGCGACGGAGCCCGCAGCCGGCACCGCGCCCAGCACACCGGCGGAGCGGGGCGAGGACGGCCTGTTCCTCTTCACCACCAAGACCTGCCCCAACTGCAGCATCGCCAAGCGGGAGCTGGAGAAGGCGGGCATCGCCTATCAGGTGATGGACGTGAACGAGCATCGGGAGCTGGTGGCCCGGTACGGTATCCAGCAGGCCCCCACCCTGATCGTCCGCCACGGAGAGCAGGTGGAGAAGCTGGTGAACGCCTCCACCATCAAAAAATTCGCCACTTCGCAGAGCGTGTAAACAACGAAAAAGGAGGGACTCTCGTCCCTCCTTTTCCGAGCTCCAAAATGCCGTCTCTGCGGAGCAGCCCCCGCGGTACAGCGGTTACTATGTGGGGGGCTGCGAAGTCTCCCTTATCTTCTGTCAGTCATCAGAGAGGAACATCTATGGACCAGTATTTCGACATCATTATCGTGGGCGGCGGCCCGGCCGGGCTCACCGCCGCCGTCTACGCCCGCCGGGCAGGAAAGTCCGTTCTGCTGCTGGAACGGGAGAGCTTCGGCGGGCAGATCGCCTCCTCTCCCAAGGTGGAAAACTTTCCGGGCCTGCCCGCCGTGTCCGGCGCTGAACTGGCGGAGCGGCTGTACAGCCAGGCCGAGGCCCTGGGGACCCGGATCGAACTGGAGGAGGCGCTGGAGATCCAGAGCGGCACGCCCAGCCGGGTGGTCACCGACTACGGTGCCTATACCGCCGGAGCGATAATCCTGGCCGCCGGGATGCGGCGCCGGACCCTGGGCCTTGCGGGCGAAGACCGTCTGGCCGGCATCTCCTTCTGCGCTGTGTGCGACGGAGCCTTTTACGCCGGACAGGATGTGGCAGTGGCCGGAGGCGGCAACACCGCCCTGCAGGATGCGCTGTATCTGGCAGACATCTGCCGCCATGTGACGGTGATCCACCGGCGGTCGGACTTCCGGGCGGATCCCATTCTGGTGGAGCGGGCGGAGAAGACCGCCAACCTCACGCTGCTGCGGTCCACCGTGGTGGAGGCCCTGGAGGGATCGGAACGCCTCACCGGCCTGACCCTGCGGAACACCGCTGTGGGAGAAGTCTCCCACCTGCCGGTCTCTGCGCTGTTCCAGGCGGTGGGTCTGCTGCCGGAGAGCCGGCTGGCCCGGTCTCTGGGGGTGCCGGTGGACGAAGCGGGCTTTATCGCCGCCGGGGAGGACTGCCTGACGCCGATTCCCGGCATCTTTGCGGCAGGGGATCTCCGCGCCAAGGAGGTCCGCCAGCTGACCACCGCCTGCGCGGACGGCGCTGTGGCGGCCCTGTCGGCCTGCCGCTTCTGTGTTTGACGCCGGGCCACCTTCTCAAGAATCCGTACAGGCCGCTGGGCGTTCCCGGCGGCCTGTGCTGTTCTCTTCACTCCTCCAGAAGAGGGGGAGATTTTTCGGTCTGGGCGGGATCGCAAGACACCGTTCACCCAATGGAAAGGCGGCCGCCGGTTTTTCGGCGGCCGCCTGGCGTTTATTTGATGGCAAAGGTGACGGAGACGGTGACCTGCTGTTCTCCCAGCAGCCCGCCCTGCGCCACGCAGTAGGTCCCGGCGGGCAGGACGCCGCCCCAGTCCAGCTCTCCCCAGCTGAGGGTAAGCTTCCGGCTCTCTCCCGGGGCCAGCTCATAGGCAATGGCGATGGTGTCCATTTCCTTGTTCATCTGATACCAGCCGCCGTTCACCTGCCGATAGAGACCGTAGTCCGCCCCATAGGAGAAGGTCTCCTCCGCTGCATTTTGCAGTACCACAACCGCGCCGGTGGTAGTGCATTGCTGCAGCTCCATCGTCAGCCCCTCCGGCGCCGCAGACAAGGCAGCCGCGGGCATCCCGCCCAGGAACAGCCGCTGGGTCAGAACGGCCAGCTCCTCCCAGGAGACGTTCTCCGCCGCCTGCAGCTCCGTGGCGCTGCCGGAGAACCACAGGCCGTTCCGCACGGCCCATTGGACAGCCTCCCGACTCCAGGTTGGGATGGTATCCACGTCCCGGTATCCGGCCAGATCCCGGTCGCTCCCCTTCTCCAGCGGCAGGTCCGTGGTCTTGGCATAGCGGTACAGCATCACCGTCGCCTGCTGGCGGGTCACCGGTGCCGCAGGACGGAAGGCACCGCCTGCATAGCCCCCTGCGATGCCGCTGGCCTTGGCCCAACAGAGCGCCTCGAAATACGGGGACCAGGAGCCCACATCCCGGAAGGGTGCGGAGCTGCCCTCGCTGACCACAGGAGCGCCGCCGTGGGCCACATGGGCGTCATACAGGGCGTCTGCAAAGGCCCCGCGGCTCACCGCGTCCGGCGGTGTGCTTCCAGTCCCGCTGGCGGCACCGCACAGCAGCAGGCAGGCGCACAGGCACAATATCCAACCTCTCCAGATCCGACGTCTCATTCGGCGTCACGCTCCCCTTCTTTGTTTTTCCTGACTCCATGCGCCGTGCGGGCCATGAGAACAGGCAAGCCGGTTGGCGCATGAGGGTTTTCCGCATACAGACCCACGACTCGCGCGCAGGACTTTCAAACCGCACATGGTCCTTCTACCATAGGTCTTTATAGGAATTAGACGATTTTTCCATAGGTTTTGTTTCATCTCCGGCAGAATTTTTTACCGTCGGCGAGCATCACAGGCCGTTGACGATGTTGTCCGGCCGCTCTCCCGCAGCCAAATGCTCCACATTTCGCCACATGTGGGCATGGGCCCGACGGAAGGATGCCTCTGTAATGCCGCCCAGGTGGGGTGCCAGGACCACTTTCCGCTGGACCTCCGGCGGCAGCGCCGTCAGGGGGTGCCCCGCCGGCACCGGCTCCGGGGACAGCGTGTCCAACCCCGCTCCGGCGATTCGCCCCTCCAGCAGGGCCTGCCGCAGGGCCTCGTTGTCCACAAGGTCTCCCCGGGCGGTGTTGATGAGGTACGCTGTGGGTTTCATCCGCCGCAGCAGAGCGGCATCCACCAGATTCCGGGTCTCCTCCGTGACAGCGCAGTGGAGGCTGACGATGTCGCTCTTCTCCGCCAGCTCCTCCAACGGCAGGTAGGTGACGTGGTATTTTTTCTCCTCTTCCGGCAAGCGGCGGTGCTTGGTGTAGTAGTACAGCTCGCAGCCGAAGGGGACCAGCCGCTCCGCCGCGGCTCGCGCAATGTCTCCAAAGCCCACCAAGCCCACCTTGCAGGCAGAGAGCTCCGTGATCCCCTCCACCATGCACCGCTCTTTCATCTCCATCTGCCGTCCCGCCCGGACGGCCTCGTCCCCCTCCAAGGCATGGCGCAGGAGCATCAGTATCAGCAGGACCGTCTGCTCCGCCACGGCCCCGGCGTTGCAGCCCTTGTTGTTGCAGACGTAAATGCCCCGCTCCCGGGCGGCGGAGAGGTCAATGCGGTCAAACGCCACCCCCTCCGAGTGAATCAGCCGCAGGCAGGGCATGTGTTCCATCAGAGCAGCGGACACCACCGTGATGGCATCCACGAACAGCACCTCCGCATCAGCGCCGGCGGCCAGAATCTCTGCCTCCGTGCTGTCCTTGTCCAGAAATACCAGCTCCTGCTGCTGGATGAAGGGCATCGCGGGCTGATAGGCCCGGTAACGGGCCTCCGCACCCAGGATCACAATCTTCACGGATAACGCCTCCCTCTTTCGTTCAACTCCATTATAACATCCCCCCGGCGGTTGTCCACGGTGAAAACCCACGAAATCCGGCCGTACAAACGCCTCCGGCCCGTGCGTCCTGCCGTCAACAGCAGACTGGATATGCCGGGGCAAAAAAGGAGGGCGGAATCTGTCAAATCTGCCAGTTGCGGCGCCGGAGAAAATCCGGTACAATAGGTATGACTTTTATGGTATTACCTATTTTGAGATCAGAAAGAGGTGTGACTATGAGCGGTCAGCCGGCCCAGACCAAGACCATCCGCTCTCAGCTGCTTGCCGACATGAAGGACGGTGCCTACGCCAGCTGCGAGCGCCTGCCCCGGGAGAGTGTCCTGGCAGAGAAGCTGGGAATCAGCCGCACGCAGCTGCGGGACATTCTGGCCTCTCTGGAGCGGGAGGGCTTCATCACCCGCCGCCACGGAGTTGGCACCATCATCAACCGCCATGTGCTGAACGTCCAGACCCGCATGGACATTGAGGTAGAGTTCCTGGACATGATCCGCCAGAGCGGACATGAGCCGGCGGTGGCCTTTGTCCGGGTTTCCGATGGGACTGCCGATGCCCAGGTGGCCGCTCAGCTCCGCATTCCGGAGGACACCCCCCATCATCCGCATCGCCCGGCTGTGCACCGCGGATGGCCGGCCCGCCATCTACTGCGAGGACGTGGTGGAAAAGGCCCTGGCCAAGGGGGATTACACCATCCAGGACTTCAAGCTCCCCATCTTCCACTTCCTCCAGCGGTTCTGCGGCATCTATCCCTATCTGGATCTGACAGACGTGCGGCCCGCCGCGGCGGATGCCGCCCTGGCGGAGATCTTCCAGGTGCCCATGGGCACGCCGCTGCTGAACATGGAAGAGGTGGACTATGACATCGACGGACGCCCCGTGTTCTGCTCCAGCGAGTATTTTGTGGACGGCATCTTCCGCCACACCGTCATGCGGAAAAAACTCTGAGCCGCAGAAAGGAGCGCTTGCGATGAAAAAAGTTGCCGTCATCATGGGCAGCGACAGTGACTGGCCCGTGGTCAAAGGGGCCTGTACCCAGCTGGACGCCCTGGACATCCCCTATGAGGCCCATATCCTCAGCGCCCACCGGACGCCGACCCAGGCGGCTGAGTTCGCCAAGTCCGCCCGGGAGCGGGGATTCGGCGTGGTCATCTGCGCCGCCGGCATGGCTGCCCATCTGGCGGGGGCCTTTGCCGCCAACACCACCCTGCCTGTCATCGGCATTCCCATGAAGGGGGGCGTCCTGGATGGACTGGATGCCCTGCTGGCCACAGTCCAGATGCCCGGCGGCATCCCCGTGGCTACGGTAGCACTGAACGGCGCGAAAAATGCTGCTGTGCTGGCCGCCCAGATCCTGGCGGTGGAGGACGAGGCCCTGACCCGGCGCCTGGAAGCGGAACGGCGGAAGATGGCGGAGCAGATCGCCGAGAAGGACGCCAAGCTCCAGGAGGAACTCCTGAAATCGTGAGAAATCGGAAATGAGGAATCGGAAAGTCTGGAGTCCGTCCTGACCGGACGGCTCAAAGTTCCGTATCCGCGCCATCCCGCGGCCGGATTTCTGATTTCTCATTTCTATTTTCTCTTTCCCTTCCGTTTTTCTAATGGTTTATCAATTGCCTATTCAAATATCTAATCTCTCAACAGAAAGAAAGGACGAACGCACCATGCAGAAGCTGGAACAGCTCTATGAGGGAAAGGCCAAGAAGGTCTTCCGCACCGACGACCCGGAACTTTACATCGTGGACTACAAGGACGACGCCACCGCCTTCAACGGCCTGAAGAAGGGCACCATACTCAGGCCATGCGGGAAAACGAGGTCAATATCAAGCTGAACCCCATCCGCTCCGTGGTGGAGGGCAAGCGGGTGGTGCTGATCGACGACTCCATCGTCCGGGGCACCACCTGCCGCCGGACCATCGACCTGCTGCGGAAAGCCGGGGCGAAGGGAGATCCACATGCGGGTCAGCGCGCCGCCCTTTGTGCTACTACGGCACGGACATCGATGACCCCAGCAAGCTCATCGCCAACAACCACTCGGTGGAGGAGATCGCAAAGATCATCGGTGTGGATTCCCTGGGGTATCTGAGCCTGCAGGACGTGGTGAAGCTGGCGGACAATACCCAGTGCGGCTTCTGCACCGCCTGCTTCGGCGGGGGCTACCCCACCGCCGTGCCCCAGGACGGCGGCAAAGACCGATTCGAGTGCAAGATCAGTGAGAGGGAGAGGACCTGATATGGAGAGTTATTCGGAGAGCTACCGGAAGTCCGGCGTGGACATCACCGCAGGCTACGCCGGTGTGAAGCTGATGGCCCCCCACGTGGCCCGGACCAGGATCCCCGGGGTAGTGTCCGGCATTGGGGGCTTTGGCGGGTTGTTCGCCCCGGACCTGACCGGCATACGTGAGCCGGTGCTGGTGTCCGGCACCGATGGGGTGGGCACCAAAATCCGCATCGCCCAGCTG
>VOFI01002331.1_pt1 | contig 37442 bp, 42 predicted proteins | sample 5384131 | NCBI WGS metagenome assembly VOFI01 (sample SAMN12384728, study PRJNA508395) | human gut metagenome | isolation source: healthy gut H | host: Homo sapiens | reverse complement strand
AAATCGACTATATAAACCATTACATTAGGCACTCGTTTTTTTTCATACATTTGATTTATTCAAAATGACATTTTTTGCTATACTTAATTTGTGCAATATGCGCAATACTTTTTAGGGAGTAATTTAAAATGAACAGGATGAAACGATTGCTTGCCGCAGCACTGACGTTTGCCGCGACGCTGTCTCTTGCAAGTTGCGGTACTTCCAACAGCGAGGATTCTGTCGGTCAGACGCCCGCTCCGCCATCTCAAACGGCGGAATCGCAGTCTGCTGGACGGGAGTTGAGTATGGCGCTCTCAGTAGATCCAGATGGCTTGGATCCGCAGCGCACAACAGCTGCCAGTACATTTCAGATTACCAATAATCTATACGATACGCTTCTTCGGGTCAATACAGATGGTTCTCTGAGGGAAGGGCTGGCCCAGAAGTGGGAGGTATCGGAGGATGGTCTGACACTGACGTTTCACTTGCGGCCGGATGTTCGCTTCCATAACGGCGACATCTGTGACGCACAGGCCGTAGTAGCCTCATTCCAGCGTCTGAAGGAAGAGGAAAGCCCCCGCGCTGCGGACTATGCCAATTATACGTTTTCTGTTCAGGATGCGGATACTGTGGTAGTAACCTGTGAAGCACTAGATGTGGCAGCACTCTCCAATTTTGCCTATCCATGGTCCGCCGTTGTGGATGTCAAGGCCGCAGATACGTTGAAAAATCAACCGGTAGGCACCGGCCCGTATCGTTTGCAAAGAGTGGGTGCCTCAGCAATCCCTGACGCTTGCAAAAAATCCGGACTATTATGACACGGTCAATCTGGATACGATCAACTTCAAGATGATGCCGGATGCAACGGCGCAGATTGCATCTTTGCGTAATGGAGAACTGGACATTATCTCGGTCAGCGGCGATCAGGTGGCTGCCTTTGAAAATGACCCGCAGTTCAATGTAATCACCACGCCGTCCAATGGTCTTCAGCTGATGGCGATGAATTTGCAGAACGAGGCGCTGTCGGATGTACGGGTGCGTCAGGCTATCAACTATGCGGTGGACAAGCAGGCGCTGATCGACACGGTATGGTGGGGCTATGGTCAGAAGATCGGTTCGCATTACCCCACAGTTCTGAAAGAATATGTGGATATGAATGACCGATACCCTTACGATCCGGAAAAGGCCAAAGAACTGCTGTCTCAAGCGGGATATCAGGACGGTCTCACGCTAGAAATGTATCTGCCCAAGAGTTATCCAGCATATGTCAGCGCCGGGCAGGTCATCGCTGACTCGCTGAAAGAAGTGGGAATCACCTGTAATATCACTATCGTGGAATGGGCGGCGTGGCTGTCGGACGTGTACAACGGAAGAAACTATGATCTGACTGTGGTAGGACACACGGGGCGTCTGGACCCGTATGTGCTCTTGGCACGTTATCAGTCTGACAGCAGTGAGAACTACTTCAATTATTCCAATGAAGAAGTGGATCAGCTGCTTGCAGATTATAAGAGCGAAACCGATGAGGACAAGCGTACGGAAATCGTGCAGCGGGTCCAAGAGATCCTGGCTCAGGATGTGCCTGCCTATTATATTCAGGACCCTATTACCATTTATGTGACAGACAGCGCAGTAACCGGTTTTCAGTTGTATCCCATCGATATTTATGAATTGAAAGATATATCTCTCGGACAATAAGAACAGGGGGCGGGTCCTGCCGGATGCAGGGCCCGCCTGCTTTGAAGGATTTTGATGTTGCACGCACTTCTTAGATAAGGGAGAGTAACCTCAGGAAGGACGGATAGTTCTCTATGCTGAAACTGGTGGTCAGACGTCTACTCAGCGCCATTGCCGTGCTGTTTGTTGTATCGCTTATTACATTTGTGGTTCTATTATGTATCCCCGGTGACCCCGCGCAGTTGATTCTTGGGGTTGAGGCCACGCCGGAAAAGGTTGAGGCCCTGCGTGCCTCGATGGGGCTGGACCGGCCTTGGTACGTCAGTATATGCATTGGATTCAGGGGGTACTTACCGGGAATTGGGGCACTTCATATCTGTACGGTGAAAATGTTTGGACGCTAATTTGTCAGCGGCTTCCCGTTACTTTCTCCGTTGCGCTGCTGTCCATGGCAGCCGCACTTGTTGTATCCGCTATTCTGGGAATCTTGGCCGCGCTGAAAAAGGGTTCACCTATGGATCTACTGTCGCGTACCGTGATGCAGATTGGCGGTGCGGTGCCCTCTTTCTGGCTGGCTATGCTGTTTATGCTGCTGTTTTCCTCCTATTTGGGATGGTTCCCGGTCACGGGGTATACCGCTCCCGGTGAAAATTTCGGTGCGTTTTTGAAATGCATCGCATTACCTTCTCTGGTGCTGGCTATCGGGGAACTGGGAATTCTGATCCGCATTGTGCGGTCATCCATGCTGACGGCCCTGCAACAGGATTTTATGATGAGCGCAAATGTGAAAGGCCTGCCTCCCGCTAGGGGCCATTGTGCATTATGCTCTGCGCTCGGCGATTATTGCCCCCATCACCATCTCAGGTATGCAGCTGGCAAAACTATTGGGAGGAACGGTCATTGTAGAGACAATTTTTGCTCTGCCGGGCATTGGCCGTCTGATGCTGACTGCCGTGGAGCAGCGGGACATCATTCTTTTGCAGGGAATCGTGCTCTTTATTACCTCCATGGTGGTTTTGGTATCGCTGGTCACGGATCTGGCGGTTATGGCCGCCAACCCCACTATCCGTACCGGAGAGGAGACCGTACAGGGATGAAGAAAAACAGAGCGTATCTTTCTGGGCAGGTGCTATCATGGCGGCCAGCATCGCAGCTATATGTATCATTTCGTTTTTCTGGATGCCTGCAGATCCAGAAAAGATGGATACACTGAACCGGTTTGCGCTGCCCAGTGCGGCACACCTTTTAGGGACCGACCAATTTGGGCGCGATGTCCTGAGCCGAATCATGGAGGCGTCTCGCTGGGCTCTGCTGGTAGGCGTGTGCTCGGTCACCGTGGGCGCGCTGGCGGGCAGCACTATTGGCGCATCGGCGGCCATGCTCAAAGGCGCGGTGCGCGCAGTTATTATGCGGTTTATTGACGGCATGATGTCCTTTCCTGGTATTTTGCTTGCGATGATGCTGGTCACGGTTTTGGGCAAGGGATTTTGGGCGCTGGGGCTTTTATGGTTCGCTACATTTTCCAGGCTGGTATACCCATGGTGCTGGAGAATAAACAGCGCCTATATCAAGGCCGCGCACAGCTATGGATGCAGTGGAGGATATATTGTGTTGTTTCATATGCTGCCGGATATGCTTCCCAGACTGATTACCCAATTCAGCTCCAGCATCGGCGGTGCTGTGCTTCGGGAGTCCTCTCTTTCCTTTTTAGGATTGGGGATCCAGCCTCCGACGCACAGTTGGGGCATGATGCTGAACGAGGCACGGCAGTTTGTTCTGAACTATCCGTATATTGCTATTGCCCCGGGTGTGGTGCTCCTGATTACGGTGTTGGGGTTTAATCTTTTGGGGGATGGGCTGAACGACCGGCTGGTGAAAAGGAGATCGAAAACATGAATGATGCGGTTTTGGAAATTGAGGGACTTACGGTGCGCAGCGCTGGAAAAAATGTGGGCCTCTGTCTGAAACGGCAGGAATGTCTGGGAATTGCAGGCGAGTCCGGCTCAGGAAAAACAATCACAGCAAAAGCGATCCTCCATCTACTGCCGCAGGATCTGACAGCCTCTGTGACACATCTGCGGGTTTTGGGGGAGGATCTGCTGAACCTGCCGGAAAAGGAGCGGCGTATATTTCTGGGCAAGAAAATCGGTTTTGTACCGCAGAACACGGTGGCTTATTTGCATCCCTTGATCAAAATCAAGAATCAACTGACGGATGGGTACCGCATCCATTTCCAGACGTCCAAAAAGGCTGCGCAGGAACGGGCGAAAACGCTTTTGGACCGGGTGGGTATCCGCGACGTAAACCGCGTGATGGAGAGCTATCCCGCACAAATCTCCGGCGGGATGCGCCAAAGGGTAAACATAGCCATGGCGCTGATGTGCGAGCCTCAGGTCATCATTGCGGATGAGCCCACCACCGCGCTGGACTGCGTTGTAACAGCAGGTCATTGAACTATTCCACTCGATCAACGAACAGCAGCATGTGGCGATCATTATGATTTCTCATGATCTGAACCTGATTCGGCGGTATTGCGACAAGGTGGCGGTAATGTATGCGGGACAGATAGTGGAGTCGGGCGGAAGCAACGAAGTATTTTCACAGCCGCAGCACCCCTATACACAGGCGCTGCTGTCTGTGATCCCCCGGCTGGACCAGGACCGCAACGTCCGGCTCAATGAGATTCCAGGCTATGTCCCGGAGCATGGAAGGGATACCAGCCACTGCCTGTTCCAGCCCCGCTGCAGTGCATGCCGGCAGGAGTGCGGCGGCTCGGTTAAGAGCTCCCGGAGAGATGGACATTTTGTGCGGTGCAGCAAAGCATGGGAGGAGTGCAGGGCATGACGGCAGTATTGAGGCAATCGGCATGCAAAAGCGGTTTCCCGTCAAGCAACAGATGCTGCTGAGACGCAGGGACACGTTTCAGGCGCTTCAGGGGATCGATCTGGCACTGTACTCAGGACAGACTCTGGGCGTGGTAGGAGAAAGCGGAAGCGGAAAATCCACTTTGGGAGAGATATTTGGCGATCTGCAGCAGCCTACATCGGGAATCGTGCGATACAAAGGGCAGGATATCCGCTCACTGGGAGAAAAGGAGTACCGGCGCTTTCGCCGCAATGTGCAATATATTTTCCAAAATCCCAAAGAATCCATAAACCCTTATTATACTGTGGAGAGAATCCTTGTAGAGCCTATGAAGATCCTGGTGGACGGCTTTAAACCGCATAAAGCCCGGGAAACGGTGCGGGAGATGCTCAACCGTGTGGGACTGCCGGATTCCACCCTGGGCAAATATCCTCGGAACTCAGCGGCGGGCAATGCCAGCGCATTGCCATTGCCCGCGCATTGCTGCTCTCGCCCGAGGTCATTATCTGCGATGAATGTGTGTCCGCGCTGGATGTGTCCATTCAGGCGCAGATCCTGAACCTGCTGAAGGATCTTCAAAAGGAATTTTCTACAGCATATCTCTTTATCTCTCACGATATTGGCGTGATCCACTATATGTCGGATTTTATCGTTGTGATTAACCGTGGCCGCATTGTGGAGCAGGGAGAGGGGGAGCCAGTTGATCCGTACGCCGAAAGACGACTATACAAAACGGTTGATTGCAAGCTCATGTTCAACGGGGGAGGGCTGTGTATGCGGTGTACGGTAATCGGCTGCTGGGGGGGGTGCTGTCGGGTAAACGAAGCCTGTAGTGCTTATCTGTTGAGTTGCCAAGGAGAACATCTACTTCTGGACTGCGGCAGCGGGGCGGCGTCTATGCTGCAGAACGCATTGCCTCTTCAGGAGTTACACCATGTGCTGCTGTCCCACTATCATTACGACCACTGCAGCGACGCGGGGGCACTGAGCTATGGCAGGCTGATCCAAATGCAGACTGGGGCTGCACAGCAACCACTGCATTTTTATGGGTTGCCGGTCGAACCGTATTTTGAACGTTTGACCATGGAGCCGTATACCTATGCGCAGACTATTGGGGCAGATGATAAGCTGCAGATCGGGCCATTTTGCTGCACCTTTCACAAAACAGCACATCCGGTGGAGTGCCTTGCGGTAAAAGTAAAATGTGGGCAGTCCACTCTGGTGTATACGGCAGATGGCGCCTATACGCCCCAACTGGCAGAGTTTGCAGAGGGTGCCGATCTTCTGATCGCAGAGTGCAGCCTGTATGCCGGGGCGGATGGAGCCCGTGCTGGCCACATGACCAGTACGGACGTGGCCCAACTGGGGTGTAAGGCTGCGCCAGGCATGCTGCTACTCAGTCATCTGCCGCTGTATGGGGACCCTCATCTGCTGGTGGACCAGGTGAAGGCCCAGTGGAACGGAGAAGTGCGCCTGGCACAGACACTGATGACGGTGGAACTGCCAGCCCTGAAACGGGAGGAGAGTGTGCCCTGATGGAATTTCAACTGGTTCTGGTGCGCCATGGCTACTCGCTGGGCAACGAAAAAAGCCTGTTCAGCGGGTGGAGCGACGTACCGCTCACAGAAAGGGGGCGCCGGGAACTGAGGGAGCTGCGGCAGGTAATCCGCTACCCTAGGACGGGACGCTACTTCAGCTCCGACCTTTCCCGTTGCAGGGAGACGTTTCAGGAACTGTACGGACCGCACATCGTACTGGACGGCCTGCGCCCGGAGTTCCGCGAGATCTGTTTTGGCTCATTGGAAAACCGTCCTGGTACACAGGAGGACTTTATGCATTTTTCCGGGCTTGGCTGGCAGGGCACCCCATCCTTGATGTAGAGACATATAAGGCGTTTCGCCGGAGGGTTCTGGAGGCAGTAGCAGGCTTGATGAGGGATTGCCTGGCTCAGGGAAGTCAAAGCGCTACGGTAGTGACACATTCCGGACTGATTAAAACAGCGGTCACAGCGCTGAACCACTGGGGACCAGAGCAATGGCCGCAGATCGAGGCTCCCAACGGACTGGGATATATTTTGACACTTTCCGCAGAGAACGGTCTGAGGCTTTCCTCGCAGCGGCCTCTATCAACCTGTTCTCAAAAAAGATGCTGTGGGCGCAATATACTAATAGTACTTCTAAAAGTGGGCCACCCGCACTACGAAAGCCCTTTCCTGAGTCATGGACGTGAAACGCTCTGAGGGAGGCCTTACCCGGTTTACATGACAGCGGTTCCAATAAGTTCCTGCATATTTATTACGGCAGAGTAAAAAATCTGCTGGAAAAGTATACCTTTCAGAAAAAGCAAATTGCTGTTTTACGCCCTGAATAGTACCATCCAAGTCAGGTGATACCGGAGGAAACACTGGAGGCAATGGCTATTCCAGAAATACAGCCGGTGTCGCTCCGGCCTGCGGTCCAACCGGTGGTGAACCACCGCCGCCAGGCGTGGCCCCCCCCCTTGGAAAAGATCCCCCTGGCCCCCGGGGGGAGAATCCAGAGACCAGTAAAATGGAAAAGCAGTCCGTTACAAAATACAGTGTTTAGGACAAAATAGAAAGGTACAATAAGAAAGTGGGGGAAAACCGTCTGAACAGTGGTTTTGGCCCGCTTTTCTTCGACCAAACCAGCAGACGAAAGACTCCAATGTTCCTCTCCGGAGGGCCTTCCAGAAGTAGATATATGACCGGATGATGGCTCCGCTCACATCATATCCTGTGTTATACCCTTTCCCATAAAGGATAGGACCCTCTTGCCGAGTTGCCGTGCGCAACTTCAACTATTCAATATGTACTGTACCCCTACAACGCATAAGAGGACTCCGTGGACGTGCCCTCTTGAAAATATTGGGACAATGTGATACAGTAAGAATGCCAAGTGTGCCGGCACACTTCTGTCTTTGCATGCAAAAGACAAAGTAACAACTGATGCAAAGACAATAACAACTGACAGCAGTGGAGCCGGGGCGCAATTTAAAAAAAGGAGGAACAACATGAAACGGGCAAAAAGGGATTGACGGCATTACTGTCTATATGTATGTTAGTAACCTTTCTTCCTGCAAGTGCCTTAGCTCTTGGGCCGGAAGTAGGAGCAGAAGGATCAGACGAGGAAGCGGTCGCCCCAGTGGAAGAGGAAACGGAGCCGGTAGGAGAACCTGCCGAGCCAGATAACGGAGCCTACAGCGCTCTGAAGCAGGCGATTGAAGCTGCATCAGATGGTAAAGAAACTACGGTTACACTGGCAGGTGATATCGCCGGGATGACGACGGAGCAGATCATCACCATTCCGGAAAACAAGAATATTATCTTGGACATGGAGGGCCACAGTATTACCGTGGCGTCGGACTTTACGGGCAGGCCGATTGTGAACAAAGGTACCCTGACGGTAACGGGGAACGGCACAATCGATGCGTCTGCATCTAAGACAGGCGGATATGGCGCGATTGACAATTATGGTACACTGACTATCGAAAACGGTACATATACTGGCTCAGTTGATGCAAGTGGCGCTTCCATTAAAAATCGCCCTGATAGTGTTTTGAAGATTCAGGATGGAACGTTTAACGGAGCAGTGACAGCGGTTTATAACGCAGGCAAGACTTATATATACGATGGTACTTTTGATTGCCGTTCCTGCTCAAGCTGTAATAGTAGCAGTTGGGGATATACCATTCAAAGCCATCAGGATTCTGAAGAGAGTGCCAAACCGGAATTGTATTTCTATAATGGTACTGTTATTGGTGTACAAGGGGCTTTTTCCACATCGGCAGGCTATTCGGAAGTGCGGGACGGCGAGTTTAAAACCGTGGCATGCGATAAGCACTCCAATGGTAGTTCTGCGTTCTATGCACTGTACGTTGCGGGAGAATCCGGTGAGGTAGAGTGTAATGTTTATGGTGGTGAATTTACTTCTATAAGTAAAGTTGCAGCATTTGTTGGAAATAGTAACGATGGCGGAGATAAGGAGGAGGCGCTAGTCCATATCTATGGCGGTAGCTTTATCTCTCAATCTGACGATAAAGAGGCAGTTCATGTAGACGAGGCACTTGGCGGATTAGAGATGATTAGAGATTGCACCTGGAGGGAACGTGGTGGAGGAACGGATCACCGAAGGCCCCGACGGCACCTTCATCGTGGGTGAGCTGGACGAGAGCAACAGCGTTGCAGAGACCGGCGGCCGGCACTATGCCACCCTCCAGGCGGCGATTGATGCCGCTGAGAGTGAAGGACAGGTCGTGACACTGAACAGGGATACCACGGAGAACGTTAAGGTATCTGCTGGTAAAACGCTCATTCTGGATTTGAATGGTCACAATCTGACGGGAAAGGCGGATAGCTGGGCGCTTGTTGTGGAGGGCGATCTTACGATCCGGGACAGCAAGGCGTCTGCTGAGGGCCCCGTGGTCAGCGCGGACTATGAAACCGTGACCTATGCTTCCGGCAAGATTGAGAGCGCATCGAGCGGCTATGCAGTTCAGGTGCAGAACGGCGGTAATCTGGTGCTGGAGAGCGGTACGGTTATCGCCACAAAAAGGCAACGGAATCAATGTGCTTGCCCAGCAGACTCGAATGGGGAGGTGGTTAGCTCCAGCCTCACCGTGAAGGGCGGATATGTGAATTCGGAGGAGTATGGTCTCGGCGCCTATGGGAACAAGGCTGTATTGAACGTAAGCGGCGGCGTGATCGTGGCAGATAACAATGCCGTGGTGGCCGGAAACGGTACGGTAAATGAAACAACAAATGCCGGCGGCACCGAGATCAACCTGACCGGCGGCACACTGATCGGGCATATTACCTCCAGCGGCTACATTGCCTGCGGCGTGTACCATCCCCAGAGCGGCAAGCTGACCATCTCCGGCGATGTGGATATTTACGCCGACGGCGGCGTGGGCGTGCTGATGCGTGCGGGCACCGCCGAGATTACCGGCGGAACGATTACCGGAACAGGTACGGCGGCCGGCTGGGTAGGCGACAATAAGAACGCAATTCCTTGCAGCGGCGTGGTATATGATGAGGCCGCAAAATATCCAGCCCTTGCTTCGGGAGACAAGGCTTCCATCAGCGGAAGCGCCGTGATCAAGGCTACCGGCGCGGGTGTGGACTCTGTGGTGGTGCGGACATCCGATGAAACGAAGGAGAGCCGTATGGAGATCTCCGGCGGCACGTTCTCCAGCGATGTGAGCGACTACCTGGCGAAGGGGCTTCAGCCTGATCGCCAACAGCGACGGAACCTTTGGCGTGGACAGGCTGAATGAGAGTAACGCCGCGGCTGTCGTGAATGGAACCTATTATGGCACTCTGGCTGAGGCCGTCGGCGCAGCCCAGGACGGCCAGACCGTGGCGGTGCTCAAGGATCTGGCCACCGCTCCGGTGACCACCAGCGCAGGCATCACGCTCGACCTGGACGGCCATACCCTGCGGATTGTCAGCGATACGTCTGGGGTTGCATATGGTCTCCAATTCACAGCAGGAACCGGCGTGGTGAAAAATGGTACAGTCATTGACATGCGCGGTGAGGGAAAGACCGCGCAGAATATGATCGCACTCAACGTAACCGGCGCAACGAAGGTAACGACTTCGTCGGTAGAGTTCCAGACCTATCAGCCGCGCACTCTGGCATCTCCTTATTACAACAAGGTCGTTGAGGTGTCGGACGGCGGTACACTGACCCTGGATGCGGGCACAGTGCTCCGTGATCTGCCCAATGGCGACGACAACGACGAAACATACGGTGCAATCGGCGTTTCCATCATGGGAGCCGGCGAGGAGAGTGCTCCCACCACCCTCACGGTCAATGAGGGGACGCGCATCGAGACAGGCAGCGCCGCCATCATGGGCAATGGCACAAAACACAACACGGTGATCAACATCAACGGCGGCGAGCTGACCGGTACCGACGGCTATGCCATCTACCACCCCCAGTCCGGCGAGCTGAATATTACGGGCGGAAGGCTGACCGGCGGGGAGACCGGCATTGAGATCCGCGCGGGTAAACTGAACCTCTCCGGGGATGCAGTTATCACCGCCAAAGGGATACCGACAACCACTACCCCCAACGGCAGCGGCACAACCACGGTGGGCGCTGGCATTGCCGTGACACAGCATACTACCAAGCTCCCTCTTAAGGTCAATATCTCCGGCGGAACCATTTCCGGCTATACCGCGCTGTACCAAAGCAACCCCGAGAAAAATGATGACGATGCTCTGAAGAAGGTCGAGCTGAACGTGACTGGCGGTACATTTGTGGCGACAAACAGCGGTACGCTGGCCGTATACAGCGAAAAATAAGACCAGCTTCATCTCCGGCGGCCGGTTCTCCTTCGATCCCTCCGACTATGTGACTGAGGGGAAGATCGCCGTGGCGGAGGACGGCATGTACGGCATCCAGGACAAGAATACGACTGCGGCTGAGGTTGTGGCTGGCGAGCCTGAGGTGAAGGCCGCTGATGGTATTGGAGAGAGTGTGACCCAGGCAGTTGCTAAGACTGAGGCCACCGGACTGACCGGCGAGGCCAATGGCGAGGCAAACACCAATACTGTGACCGTGGAAGCGGGCACGGAAGCCTTGAAGAAAGAGGATATTACCGTCACGGATAAGAACGTCACTATCGTGGTGCAGCCGTATCTGGACATTACAGTAGAGAGTTATGCCAAGGAAATGAAGCTGACATTACCCCATGGTGCGCACCGTGGCGACAACGGCGGACGTAGATAAAAACGGAACCATTATCCTTGAAGGCGGCGAGAAAAATGCGGTCGTTATGGAAGATCCCAAGCCGATGAACGTGACTACCAACGTCACTCTGCGCGTGCCCCTGCCCAGCGGGTTTAGGGCAGACAACCTCTATGTGGAGCACGCCAAGGACAACGGACGCACTTATCTCTACAAGGCGACAGTGACGGAGAGTAGTGGAAGCAATACCGCCACCTTTACCACCCGTCACGGGTTCAGCACCTTCACTTTGAAGGCGGAGGTCAGCCCAGCGGCTGAGATTGACGGTACCTACTATGAGACACTTCAGGATGCCGTAAACAACGTGCAGGACGGCCAGACCATCAGGCTGGAGCAGGATGTCAGCGGCACGGTGACAGTAAGCCGTGAGGTCACCTTTAGCATTGACATCAACGGAAAAAAGTTCGACTCGGACAATATTACCGCCGGCTCCGGCTACAGCCTGAGCCGCGACGGCAATACCTTTACCGTGGAGGAGGAAAGCCACGGTGGTAGCTCCTCCTCTGGCTCGACCCGGTACACGGTGAGCGTGGAGGACACGGACAACGGCAGCGTGAAGGTGAGCCCCACCCGCGCCTCCAAGGGGAGCACGGTGACTGTCACCGTGAAGCCCGACAAGGGCTATGAGCTGGACGAGCTGACCGTCACCGACAAGAACGGGGACGTCAAGCTGACCGATAAGGGCGACGGCAAGTATACCTTCAAGATGCCCGCCTCCAAGGTCACGGTGGAGGCCGTGTTCACGGCGGTGGAGCCGGAGCCGGAGGGCCTGCCCTTCACCGATGTAACGAGCGGCGACTGGTTCTATGACGCCGTGGCGTATGTACGACAAGGAATGATGGAGGGAGGAGGGAGCGGCCGGAGGCGCCCGGCGCGGCGGGCTTCCCCGACGTGGCGGAGGGCGCCTGGTACGCCGACGCGGTGAACTGGGCGGCGGCCCGCGGCATCGTGAAGGGGTACGACACCGGCGCGTTTGGGCCGGAGGACAGCGTGACCCGGGAGCAGCTTGCGGCGATTCTGTACCGCTACGCGCAGGCGAAGGGCTATGACACCACCCAGGGCGGGATGGCCGTGCGGGAGTTCAGCGACTCCGCCAGCATCTCCGACTGGGCGCAGGAGGCCATGGCGTGGGCGGTCAACGCGCAGGTGCTCTCCGGCAAGGGGAACGGCGTCCTGGATCCCCAGGGCACCGCGACCCGCGCCGAGGTGGCCCAGATGCTGATGAACTTCGGCGAGCACGTGGGCTGAACACAGTTCCATTCAAAGAGCAATCCCATTGGGATTCCGGGGGGCTTAGTCTGTCCGCAAACTCTCCGGCTAAAGCGTTCAGATAGACTGATAAAAATTGTCTATTATGACTAAGGATATGAAGGGGGGCTTTCCGTTGTACTGCAAGTGTTTGGGGATGAAAGAGAAGGAAGTGTGTCAAAAAGGGCAAAATATTCAGCGGACTGCTGAAAATGGAATTTCTAATAAACGATATGACATTATTATTTAATCAAAAATAAACGTTTTATAAAAAATGATTAGTAAATGGAGGCGCGGCTATGATGACTGAATTGAAGAGGGCAGGTGGAAACGAGCTGCGGGACTTTAAGGAACTCTCACTGGAAGAACTGCGCCGCGGATACGTCATCCATAGAGATGGTACTTACACCTGCATTTTCTGCGGCGCGTCTTTTGAGACAGGCGTCATCTATCACAGCCGCGGGCGTGATGTGACGGCAGAGCGGGCGATACGGGAGCATATGCAGGAAGTCCACTCCGGCACATTCTGGCCCATGCTGGAGCTGGATAAGACGCTCAACGGTCTGACCGAGGTGCAGAAGACGCTGCTATCCTGCATCTATGAGGGGAAAAGTACGGACGAGATCGGTGAGATCATGGGAATCAGCACTGCCACAGTACGCGCCCACAAATTCAACCTACAGAAAGCCAAAAGGGAGGCCAAGATCCTGCTGGCTCTGTTGGAGATTCTGGAAGGCGAGGAGCCGCCTGTTCCCCGCCCGGTGCACGGAGAGAGCGGAGCGGAGTCTTCCGGGATAGAACAGACAGACGACCTGTTTTCACTCAATATGCTGCACCCATTTTTTACACAGTTCCGGTATAAATAGGGGGACGATATGGAACGGCCGAGCCCAGGGCGGAGAAAGATCTGGAACATAACCATGTTTATCATCAGCTATGCGCTGAACAATCTGGTCAGCGGCATCATCTATGATACCTATGTCAATTACATGCAGGAAATGGCGCGTTCGGTAGCGACATCCTTTTTGGGCGTTTTATGGGTATGCGACCTTTATCAGTGCTCTGATGCTGCTGCTGATTCCGAAGACGGGCTATAAAAAACTTTTGGTGTTCTGTTCGGCCTCCTGTGCGGCGGCCCTGTTGAGCGCGGTATTCATGCAGGCTCCATTATATTATGCTGGCGCCTTATGTGGCGGTGTTTACCGACCGGAGCAACAATATTGACTGGTATACGCGGGCCTACTATCTGGGTTACCTGGGGTATTTTCTTACTACTTATCTGGGCGGCGTGCTGACGGTCAAGATGTTTTCCCTGCGGGCGGGCGTGACCTATCAGGCGGCAAAAAAACACTGACGGAACACGTCGACACCATGGCGCCCGGGCTGCGGGAACACTACCTACAGGGGAACCGGGATGTGCTGCTGCTTGTTGCAGTGCTCGCGCTGGTTGGACTGATTCCCGTGCTTCTTATCCGGGAAGAGCGGGAAGACCACTGCATCGCCATATCAGAGCAGGTTCCCTGGCGGCAGCGGCTACGGGAGATGCGGCAGGCTCTGCTCCAACGGGATGCGGTGATCTATCTGATCTACTGGGTGCTGATTTCTTTTGGTATGGGACTGTTCACTTCCTATTATTCGATTTTCCTCAACCGAAATCTGCACATTGACCGGGCGACATCTTCACTGCTGGTCTCCCTGTCCTATCTGGCCATCGTTCTCTTCCTGCTATTCACCCCGGCGGTGGTCAGACGGTTTGGGCAGATTGTGACACTGGGCGGTGTGGCGATGCTCTCCGTTCCGTTTATGCTTCTTATCGCCAACGGCGACCGGTTTGGCCAATTTATGGTTCCAGTCGTGGGCATCGCCCTGTTTATGCGTTCTGGCTTGATCAACCTCAGTTCGCCGGTGGACAGTGCTTTGTCCATGGAGCTGGTACCACGCCAACTCCGCCCGGCCTTTGCCTCTATGATCAATCTGGCGGCGGGGCTCGCCAGTATTCTCAGCGGTTGGTTTACCGGGAATGTGCTGTTTGTGGAACAGGAGGGCTACCGAACGGCCTATTATATTGCCTCCGGTATTTATGTGGTGGCCTGCATGCTGTTGATGGCCGGTCTGTGGAAATACAACCGGGCGGCACCGAACAAGGAGGAGGGGAGATCGTGAGACGTTGCGCTTCCGATGCACAAAAGCTGGAGCAGCTTCGGCGGCTGATCCGTGAGATCGAATATCTGAAATATACACTTAACTCCACGCTTTACTGGGACAAGATGACCTACATGCCGGAGAAGGGGCTGACCTATCGCAGTGAGGTGATGTCCTTTCTAGGCGCGCAGCTCTATGAGCGGTTCCGCTCGCCGGAGCTGCGGAGCCTGGTCGATCATTTTTCCCGGCAGAAGGACGCTCCACCCCAAGTTTCCGCAATGGTTCGAAGGGTAGAGAGCAACTACATTTATATCAATAAGATCCCGCAGGCGGAATATCAGGCATACATTGCCCTCATTGCAAAGGCTGAGCAGGTATGGGAACAGGCACGGGAAGCCAATGACTTTCAGCGGTTTGCTCCCTATCTGGAGCGGATTGTGGATACCTTCCGGGCTTTCGCCGGATATTGGGGGGTACGAAGCGGAGCCTTACGACGCCCTCATGAGCTTCTATGAGGACTACCGTACAGCAGATGGACCGTCTGGCGGATGAGCTGAAACACTTTGTGATCGACCTGTTTCAGACACTGCAGGCCCGTGGAATGCCATGTGGGGAACCGGCGGAAGGGCGGTTTCGCCTCCCGCTGGAGGAACAGCGGGCCCTCTCGCAATATGTATTGGAGACAATCGGATTTGATTTTGCATCAGGCCGTCTGGACGAGGGACCTCATCCAACAACCCTGGCAGCTTCACCGGGCGATGTCCGAGTGATCACATCCTATCAGGCGGAGGATTTCCGCTCCTGGTCTGTTCAACACCCTGCACGAAGGCGGTATGGGCCTTTATGAACAGGATATTGATCCGGCTCTGCTGGGGATGCTTCTGGGCGAAGTGGCATCCTTTGCCACCGAGCTGGCGGAGGCCCGTCTTTACGAGAACATCATTGGCCGGAGCGCCGGATTCTGGGAGTATCTGTGCCCAAGAATGCAGCAGCTCTGCCCCTCACTGGCTGTGGGCGCCAGTAATATGGATGACAAGATGGGCATGCGCTATGTGATTATCTTCTACTCTGTTCTTACAGTGCTGAGCGGACTGCTGGTGTTCTGGAAGATGCGGGACGAGTCCACCATTGAGAAGAGTGAGCGTATTACCTTTCGGGATCTGGGCAAGGTGCTTAAAATGCCTGCCATCTGGATCATCGGCCTGGTGACCTTCTGCAACTATGTCTTTACGCTGTCCCTGTACTACTTCACCCCCTACGGCACCTCGATTCTGGGCATGAGCGTCACCTTCGGGGCGATTCTGGCGGCCTGTAAGCGTTTCCTGTGTCCTGTTTCCAACGTGGGCGGCGGCTACCTGGCCGACAAGGTGGGTACCAGCTCCCTGCTGTTCACCTCATTCATCGCCATGGCGGTGGGCACTGTGGCCATCCTGTTTCTGCCACAGGCCACGGCCTCGGTTCTGCCGTTTGTGATCCTGTTCCTGGTAATCTATTTCTTCTACAATGTCAACTATGCCCTGACCTGGGCCATGATGGACGAGGGTAAGATCCCGGAGCGGTATTCCGGAACGGCGGCCGGCATTATCTCCACTGTAGGTTATCTGCCGGAGATCTTCTGTTCCCTGCTGGCGGGCGTGCTGATCGACGGCTATCCGGGCGTCACCGGCTACCGCTACTATTTTGCCTTCCTCATCGTAATGCTGCTTCTAGGCGCAGGCATGGTGTTGGTTTGGAAGCGCTTCCTGAAGAAAAGTCAGGATAAGTAAGCCTCTCTTCGGAAAGGAGAACGTTCTTGTGGAACAACATATACCTGGTATTGTGCTGAAGGACGGCCTGACGCAGCCGGTTTTTGATTATAAAAGGTGTCTGTTTGAGAAGGTCTATGTGGAGACGCCGGTAGATACAGACGGAGACGGCCGACTGGATCTGATCGCAGTCTACATCCGCCGCCCACTGGAAACCACTCAGGGGATGAGGGTGCCCGCGATCTATGTGGCCAACCCCTACATGCTGGAGTGTAATGAGGATTGGTATGTCCCCCACGATGTGGACCGGGATGTGAGTCCCCTATCCCCAGCAGCACATCACCGAGTCGGACATCACCTTTGACCCGTCCACAGTATCCTTCCCCAGCCCAGATACCCCAGGGCCACCGTCGGCTATGCGGATACCGCGCCAACGGAGGAGATCCCGTTGGACTGCATCAGCGACTGGTACAGCTACTTCAACTCCCGTGGCTACGCCTCCGTGTTCTGCGGCGGCCTGGGTACCCGGGGATCCCAGGGATTCAACTGCTGCGGTTCCCCGGAGGAGACGGCGGCATTCAAGGCGGTCATCGACTGGCTCAACGGCCGCTGCCGGGCCTTTACCAACCTGACGGACAACATTGAGATCCGGGCGGACTGGTGCACCGGCAAGGTGGCCATGTCCGGCAAGAGCTACCTGGGGACGATGTGTATCGCGGTCGCCTCCACCGGTGTGGAGGGATTGGAAACCATCATTCCCGAAGCCGCCATTTCCAACTGGTATGACTACTACCGCTGCAACGGTTTGAACCTGCCCGCCATCGGCTGGCAGGGCGACGACCTGGACATTTTGGCCAAATACTGCTTCAGCCGTGCCAAGGACCCGGAGGACTATGCGTCCGTTCGGGAGGCGTATGCCGCCTGGCTGGAGGGAATTGCGGCAGATGAGGACCGGGACAGCGGCAACTACAGCCGCTGGTGGGACATGCGCAATTACCTGAAGGCGGCCGACCGGTTCAAGGCATCGGTGTTTCTGGTACATGGTCTGGCGGATTGGAATGTCAAGCCGACACATTGCGTCAATCTCTTTGCCGCCATGGAATCCAGAGGGATCCCCTGTAAGATGATGCTTCATCAGGGCGGGCATATCTACATCCATGATTTGCAGGGCAGCCGGTTCAATGAGATGCTCCACCTTTGGCTGGATCACTGGCTCTACGGTATTGAGAACGGTGCGGCAGAGCGTATCCCCAATGTTCTGGTGCAGAGCAATCTGGATCAGGATCTCTGGCTGGCGTCGCCTTCCTTTCCGGCGGTCAAAGGGTATACCGAGCCGGTGCTCATGCCCGCCCAGGCGAGCGGCCGCCTGGTGGACGACCTGTCAGCCACTGTGTATGACAGAACCCGGGACAACGCCGCCGAGTGGTTGGCCGAGCTGGTGTTGAGCGAACGACATCCCCACTGCCTGCGTTATCTCACCGCCCCGCTTGAAACGGATACCCGGATCAGCGGCACGGTTCAGGTTTCGTTTCGTGCCGCCTGCCGGGCCTCTACCGCCATTCTCAGTGCCATGCTGGTGGAACTGGGAGAGAATGCCGGCTCACACCGGAACAGGAGGTAGTACAGGCCGGCGGGATTCCATGGGGAAACAACACACCGTTGGGGGACTGGAAGCGCTTCCGGTTGGAAGAGAAGCCCTCTGCCTTCAAGGTGATCTCCCGCGGCTGGATGAATGCCCAGAACCGCCGCAGCCATTACTGTAAGGATACAATTGAGCCAGGCGTTATTTACGATTACCAGTTCTCCATGGTACCCATGGATCATACGGTTCGGGCGGGACGGAGGCTCTGCCTGGTTTTGTACGGAACAGATGTGGAGGCCACCCAGCGGCCTTTCGCGGTCACCGAGTTGAGTGTGGAGCAGGATTCCGTCCGGGTTGCAGTTCCCATGGCTCCGGTACATACCCTGCGTTCGGACAAAGGAAATCAATAAAACAAAAACGGGCGCGTTACAAAAACAAACCCATAAAAAGATAGACTGGATAGCCCGAAAAGGGAGGCCGGTCTATCTTTTTACTTTAAGCCTAATTAGAAATGAAACGCTAAGGCAAGATGGCGTTCTTTCATTTTGGCGTGATAAAGAGCCCGTTGCAGAACCGCTTTATTCTGCAACGGGCTACTGGTTTTCTATCAAGCCGTCTGAGGGATGTTCCACCTCTGTCAGATGTGAGCGGGCAAGGCTGGACTGTATTCCTGCGGTGTAATTGCTGGAATTGCCTAAATTATCTGCATAAAGGTAATGGTGCTCTGGGTCAGGCAGGGAGCGGTCCGCGTCGCGGATCACCGCCTGAGCCGCTTCGGCCGCATCAGAGAGGCGGCCGAAGCCCTCATGGCCAGCAGCACAGCCCCAAGCGCACCGCCGTCATGGGTGTTGATGGTGCACAGCTCCAGTCCCAGCACGTCAGAGAGGATGGTGCGGCGCCGCCGGTCACCCGGGCGGAGCTCCCGATCCGCCTTTGTCCAGTCATCTGGCCGCAAAACTGATTTCCGCCACCCGACAGCCATATCGGTTTCCCAGTCCCAGCCAGTCACGTCAGAACTGCCCAGGATTAGAAAATACGCCGGGGGGGCGCTTGGGGGAGGTGTTGCCCTCGTCATCGCAACAGGCATAGAACGCCGGGAGCACACCTTGATTTTTAATATCCATACAGTTTTCCCTTTTATGTCAGCAGGGAATTTTCAAGACCAGCTTGTCAATATTCATCGGAACTCTATCGGAGAGCTTTGGCAGGTGCCCCTCACCGGGAAAGACCAGCAGGAATCTGTTCTGGTCCAACGTAACCGAATATTCCGGCGTACCCAGGTACATGGTAGAATCCTCATCTGCACGAACTTCCGCCTCATCTAGGGATTCTACTGGGGCCAGGGCTACCTGTTCGCAGCCGGAAAGGACGATGTGGAGGTCCAGATAACGTTCATGGGCCTCAAAAAGAGAGGCCTGGGATATGAGAGCCGTGGTGTAGGTAAAGTGGTTGTAGTATATGTCTCCGCCCGGGATCTCAGTCCGCCCCATTGGCAGGGCGGTGAGGTCAGTGGTTTGAAGGAAACGGATGGCCGCGTCCAAATTTGGGGGACAGCCCGAAATACCGGGCGAGCTCAGCGCGTTTGTCATAAATCATGTGAATTTTCTCCTTACCTAGTCTGTAGTGCCTGATATGCCGCACCATACAGACCGGCCATATTTCCAGGCTGGGCGCCGACGGCCTGGATGCCGTGGAATCCGGGAATCAAAAGAGCCCTCGTTTGGGCCTGGACACCCCGGGGGGCATAGGGCTGCTCCATGGCGCCGCCTGACCGGGGCATTGATGTGCGGCTCCTTCAAATGCCGGAAGAGGGCCCGTCCGCTTTCCAGAGCCGGGTTCACCCGGCTGGCAGCCAAGCGGAGCGCGGCCACAGTGTATGATCTCCCGCTTTCTCATATTGCACTTTAGCATCAGAGCAACATGGGAGCAGTGGCGTTCAGGGTACGTTCTCTGTTTTCCAGGGCGGTTTTGGCGTCTTTTGAGCAGTATTCGTGAAACAGGACATCTATGATAAACAACTGCCCGAGCTTAACGGCGACGGAACCCTGCTGGTTTGGGGCTTCGTCCGCACCGCAGATCAGGAGCAGGTCGGAAAATTTGGCGCCGGGGGAATTGGGAAACCGGGTGACCAGAATCAGCTTGGCCTCCGTCTTCTGGACGAGGCCGCCCAGCTCGGACAGCTCCCGCATGGCGCCGGAAAAAGAGAAATAGAGAATGACGTCCTTGGCGCCTAGGGTAGCGGCGGTGATCGCCTGCATGTGGAAGTCATTGATCCAATGAAATTTGGAGGTGATGGAGGAAAAACGCCCCCAGGCGTCCATGGCTATGATGGAAGTGTTGCCCTGGCCGAAGCAGTACACATTATCCGCCTCATAGAGGCAGTCCACCACCTTGCGGACCGCGCCGTAATCCAGCAAGTCCAGCGTCTGTTGCAGGGCCTGAGTGCCGACGCGGTATAGCTTTTGGCATTTTTGCTCCAGGGAGTCCTCCAACTGGATGTCACCATAGAGGTCGTATCCGCTGGCCGGGCCGGAGGTGCTGTCGGAGGAGATGGCCTGAGCCGCCCGTACCTTAAAATCGTTAAAGCTGGCGCAGCCCACAGAGCGGCAGAACCTGGTGATAGTTGCCTCGCTTACCTGGCAAGCATCCGCCAGAGTCTTGCTCATAATATAGGGCAGCTCGGGCTTGTGCTTGAGGATATAGTCGGCCACCCTGGTCTCGGAACGGGTCAGTGAGCTGTAGCCTTGGATAATGACATCATCGAAAATCGATTCGCCATTCATGGATGGTTTCAGTCCTTTCTGTGTAAACGCGGCAGCAGGGTTCAATATCAGGGGCACGCCGCATCTCCAAGAAGCATTTTATGCTCATTTTCTAACTCTGACAATTCCTTGTTTGAGAAAATAAGTATTTTTGTGTGATTGCACAAGAAAAGAAACTGATTTTCGTGTATTATTAGTTATTGAAAATGACTTTCATATGGAATAAAATAGAACCAGCATCAGAGCAACAGTCACCCAGCGGCGCATTTGTCCCAGTGGCCCGTCTACTATGCAACGCTTAGGAAGGAGAAATGAATCAATGAAATACCTCTGGAAACGCGCAACAGGTCTCTTGCTCACTTCCGCACTGGTCCTCGGCCTCGCCGCCTGTGGCGGGACGCCCACAGGCAACACGAATCCGCCGGAAGATCCCGGTACGCAGCAGACCACCCAGCCTGTGGCCCCTGACAGCGGAGCCGCCGGCGAAAAGCTGGTCTACTCAACGGCGGCCCGGAGGAGTTCTTCGAGACGCCCTGGCTCAATCCAGGTACTTACGTCTATAACAAGGCGGTCTATGGGCACCTGATTGTGGCCGACGAAAACCTCAATCCCATCCCCAACCACCCAGACGCGCTGGCTACCTATGAGTACAGCGCGGACGGCAAGACACTTACCTTCACTCTTCGGGACGACGCTTACTGGCACAACGGAGAAAAGGTCACCCCTGAGGACATCAAGTGGAGCATTGAGTTTGTCGCCAAAACTCCGGTGGCCAACGCCGTATTTATCTCAACCTTCTCCGCCATCGCCGGCAGCAAGACCGGCGACACTTTCAATGACACCTTCAGCGGTATCGCTATCGACGGGCAGAAGATCATCATCCCCATCGGCTGCGGACCTTTCATGGTGGAAGAGGTCAATATGAAGAACTACACCATCCTGGCACCCTTCGACAAATACTATAACGGCGTGGCCGACTTCAAGATCCAGCTTCTGCCCAGCGCCGGTGACTCCGATCCCAATGTGGTCACCCGCGCCAAGTCCGGCAATCTGGACTACGGCTACACCAAGATGGTTGCAGACGTGCAGGCCCTGGAGGGTACCCCCGGCATCACCGTTACGCCTATCGACGTGCGCTATACCCGCCTGTTCTACCTCAACAAGTTCGACAAGAAGGACGGCTCCCCCGCCCCCTTGGCTGATGTCCGGGTCCGTCAGGCCCTCCGCTACGCCATTGACATGGAGACCATCTGTGAGACTCTTTTCCAGGGCTCGGCTGTCCCCGCCAACGCCCTCGCACCCGACGCCAACCTCAAGGGCGGCGACCTGAACGACTACAACTACAACCCGGAGAAGGCCAAGGAGCTGCTGGCCGAGGCCAATGGGACCCCAACACCGTCATCAAGGCTGTCTATTACTACACCGACCAGGCCACTGTGGACCTGATGACCGCCGTTCAGGCGTATTTGGCTGACGTTGGCATCAAGATGGAGTTTGAGCTGGTGGAGGGCGATCTGGCCACCATCCTGTGGGCCGCTCCCGCCGACCAGACCAACGGCCCCCGCGCTGTGGATTGGGACATCTGCTACGCCGCCAACGCCGCCCTCTCCCTTCATGAGTATTACGACCGCTACCGTACCGGCTCTCCCACCAACTCTCACACGCCAGAGGACGCCGAGCTTAACCGCCTGATCGACGCCACCAACGCCTCCGCCGATGTGAATGCGCAAAACGAGGCGTTCAAGGAGCTGATTAAGTACGAGAATGAGAATCTGTTCACCATGGCTCTCTACTATCAGCCCATCTTCCTGATTACCAGCGACAAGATCGGCGACATCCAAAAGGGCACCCCGCAGTTTTGCATCAACTGGGACATCCAGAACTGGAACGTACAGTGATTACCGGCCGAGCCCGAAAAATACATAAGGGCCGGGCCCTCTCCGTTCAGCCCTGAGAGACTATTGATGGGAAGGGGCGGCGCCAGCCGCCCCTTCCTCTTTTAAATCCGGGAGGGAGCTTCATGAGAAATACCGCTCAATATATTCTGAAACGACTGCTGTATATGATCCCCATGGTTCTGGTCATCACTTTCCTCATTTACGGTGGGCTGGAACTGACGCCAGGAGACGCCATCTCCCATATGATTCCGCCGGACCAGCTTGCGAATGTGAATCCGGAACAACTGGAGGCGCTGCGGGAGTCCTACGGCCTCAACGATCCCTTCCTCCTGCGCTACGTGCGCTGGCTGGGGAACTGCTCCACGGTAATTTCGGCTATTCCATTACCAGCGGCGTGCCCATCAAGGACATCCTGCTCCAGCTCTTCCCGGCCACGCTGGAGCTGTCCCTGGCGGCCCTGGCCATCTCCTCGGTGCTGGGCAGCATCCTGGGCATCCTCAGTGCGCTGAAGAAGGGGGTCTATTGGAGACAACGTGCTGACGGTGTTCGGCATGATCGGCGTCTCCATCCCCCAGTTCTTCTTCGGTATGCTGTGTATCCTCGTCTTTGCGCTGGACTGGGCGATCTTGCCGATTGGAGGCCGCATGGCACCGGGAGAGACGGGGATATGGAACCACTTCAAATATCTGATTTTGCCCGCCAGCGTGCTGGGAATCTCCCTCACCGCCGGCGTCATGCGCTATTCCCGTTCCAGTATGCTGGATACAATGAACAAGGACTACATCAAGACAGCACGGGCCAAGGGTCTGCCGGAGTGGCGGGTCAACCTGGTCCACGGGTTCCGGGTGGCCCTCACCCCTGTAGTGGTGTTAATTGGTTTCCGTCTGCCCACCCTGATCGGCGGCTCTGTCGTCATTGAGACTATCTTCCAGTGGCCGGGAATTGGTAACGCCTTTAAGACGGCGGTAACGGGGCAGAACTACCCGCTGGTTATGATGATCGCCCTCTTTTCGGTTCTTGCCGTGCTCATGGCCAGCTTCCTGGTAGATATTCTGACGGCGGTCCTTGACCCGCGGGTCAAACTGGAGTAAGGGGGAAACGACATGAACGCTGAACTGACCAACACCAGAAAGCGTACCCGGCTGGACCGGAAGTTTGACAGGCTCCGGGACGCCGAGGAAGCGGGCAAGCTGGGCAAGAGCAAGACCAGCCGTGCCGTGCGCAAAATGCTGGAGAACCGGCTGGCCGTCATTGGACTGGTTGTTTTCGCCATTATCCTGATCTCCTGCTTGCTGGCGCCGCTTATTTCTCCCTATGACCCTTTGACCACCGACCTGCGGGCCATGACCCAGCCGCCGTCGCTCCAGCACCTGTTTGGCACGGATAAGCTTGGCCGTGATGTGTTCTCCCGTACCCTGTACGGCGGACGCCTGTCTATCCTGATCGGACTGGGTTCCGCCCTGGGCGCCGCCGTCATCGGCGTACTGCTGGGCTGCTACGGCGGCTATAAGGGCGGGCTATTTGATAAGATCGTGCTGCGCCTGTCCGAGATTTTTATGTCCTTCCCGCAACTGATTCTGGTGATGATGCTGGGCACCATCTTTGGCCGGGGCCTTTGGAACCTGATCTTCATCTTTATTCTTACCGGCTGGGGCGGCGTCTACCGACAGGCACGAGCGAAAATGCTCTCCTTGCGGGGAGGAGGTGCAGTATGTGCAGTCCATGCGGGCCTTTGGCCTAAGTGATTTTGTCATCGCGTACAAGCACATGCTGCCCAACGCCATCGGCCCCGTGGTGGTAAACCTGACACTCTCCACCGGACCGCCCTCAACCCGGTCTACACCATCGGATTCCAGATCGGGGAGGATCTGAAGTACCATACGGACCTGGACAAAAGATCCCGCCGTGCCCGGACGCTGGAGCTGCTGACACAGATGGGGATCTCCACCCCGGAGAAGCGCATTGACCAGTACCCCCATGAGTTCTCCGGCGGTATGCGCCAGCGGGCCATGATCGCCATGGCCATGAGCTGCAGCCCCAAAGGTGCTCATTGCCGATGAGCCCCCACCACTGCCCTGGATGTGACGATCCAGGCCCAGATTTTTGAACTGATGGAAAAATTAAAGCGGGAGCACGACACGGCCATCATGCTCATTACCCATGATATGGGCGTGGTCAGTGAGCTGGCGGACGACGTGGCAGTGATGTATATGGGTTCCATCGTGGAACGGGGCAGTGTACGGGAGGTGCTCAAGTATCCCGCCCATCCCTACACCGCCGCCCTGCTGCGCTCCATCCCGATCCTTCACAAGGGCAGGGGACAGAGGTTGGAGCCGATCCGCGGCTCCACACCCGACCCATATGACCGGCCCAAGGGATGCCAATTTGCCCCCGGTGCGATTTCTGCTGTGAAAAGTGCAGGCAGGAAATGCCTCCAGAGGTCCCAGTGTGTGATGGACATGCGGTACGCTGCTGGAACGCCGAACAGGTCTACGCCGGACACAGAGAGGAGGTCGAAGCCGTATGAGCGAGAAAAAAGTGCTGCTGGAGCTGCGGGGGTGAAGACCTTTTTCCCAGTTCGGGGCGGTTTTTTTCAACAAGGTCCGGGACCATGTGCAGGCGGTCAACGACGTGGACCTGGACATCTACAAGGGGGAGACTCTGGGGCTGGTAGGGGAGTCCGGCTGCGGTAAGACCACACTGGGCAAATCCATCATCCAACTGGTCAAGGCTACTGATGGAACGATGATGTACGATTTCGGCCCCCAGCACGGTGGTAAAAAGGACCTGCGGCAATTGAACAGGGAGGACGAACAGGTCCTGCATCGCCGCATCCAGATCGTTTTTCAGGACCCCTATTCCTCCCTGAACCCCTCTTTTACAATTTATCAATCTTTGGCCGACCCTCTCAGGCATTTCGGGGTAGTCAACAAGACGAATCAGCGTGCACTCATTGCCGACATCCTGGAGGCGGTGAACATGCGCCCGGAGTACATGGATCGCTATCCCCATGAGTTTTCGGGGGGCCAGCGGCAGCGGATCGGGATCGCCCGCGCCCTGCTGGTCCACCCGGAGATGGTGATCTGCGACGAGGCGGTCTCGGCGCTGGATGTGTCCATCCAGGCCCAGGTTCTCAATCTGCTGATGAGGCTCAAGGAAGAGCTGAAACTGACCTACATCTTCATTACCCATAACCTGTCCGTGGTGGAGTACATTTCTGACCGCATCGCGGTCATGTACCTGGGACGGATCGTGGAGCTGGCCTCCACGGAGCAGATCTTCGAAAACACCATGCACCCCTACACCGAAGCCCTCCTCTCCGCCATCCCTGTGGTGGACCCGGATAACAAGCGCAGCCGCATTGTGCTGGAGGGCGATGTGCCCAACCCGGTCCATCCGCCCGAGGGGTGCCACTTCCATCCACGCTGCAAGAAGTGTATGGATATCTGCATGCACAAAAAGCCGGAACTGAAGCGCCATATGATTAACGGTGAGGAGCATTTCTGCGCCTGCCACCTCTATGACCAGATCCCGGCCGGGGGTTCTGACGATTGAGGGGTGGATATATGGAGCTGAATTTGGCCTCGACCTGCGATGTGCTGGTATTGGGGTCTGGTATCGCGGGAATCTCTGCGGCGTTGACCGCTGCGGAGTCCGGTGCCTCGGTGATTCTGGTGTGCAAGGGCAGGCTGTTTTCCGGCTCCAGCTTCTACCCCGGGACCTGGGGCCTGGGTCTGGTGGGACCCGCAGACGAAGCGGATGAGGCCGACCTGATCTCCACCATCGAGGACGTGGGCTGCGGCATGGCGGACGATGCCTTGGTAAGAGCACTTGTGAAGGGCATCCACCCGGCCATCGAAAAAGTCCGCAGCATGGGTGTCAGGCTCCGCAAGGCGGACAAGGACGGACAGCAGGAGTACATCCCTTGCTTCGACCATAAGCACCGGGACTGGAATGGGATCGAGTTTGACAGCGCCCGGGAGATCTTTTCCCAAAGACTGGAAGAGTTGGGCGTGACCATTCTTTCCGGCCGGGAGACGCTGGAACTGGTCCGTGCGGACGGTCGGGTATGCGGCGCTGTGATTACGGACGGGGCGGAACTGCACTACCTGGGCTGCAAGGCCCTTGTGCTGGCGACGGGCGGTTACGGAAGCCTGTTTCGTCACCACCTTTGCACCTCCGACGTGGAGGGGCTGGGGCAGGCATTGGCTCTGGAGGCCGGCTGCCGGCTGGTCAATATGGAGTTTATGCAGATCATGCCTGGCTATCTGTCGCCGGCGTATCAGACCATTTTTAACGAAAAGACATTTCGATTCACCGATCTGCGCCGTCCGGACGGGGCCCCACTGCTGGAGGGGGAAACGGCTTCGTTGCTGGAACTGCGCGCTACCCACGGCCCCTTCACAGCGCGTCTGCCCTCCAAGGCGGTAGACCTGGCCATCTACCGCGCCTGTCTGGAGGATAAACGGGGTGTGAGGGTTACCTATTCAGATGAAATGCGCCATAGCCCCCCGGAGTTTGTGAAAACCTATTTTGATTGGCTCCGGGAGGCAAGAGGCCTAACTATGGAAGACCCGATCCAAATTGGGATGTTCGCTCACGCGGCCAATGGCGGGGTTTGGATCGCCCCCGATACCTCTACCGGTGTACCCGGCCTGTTTGCGGCCGGAGAGGTCACAGGGGGCATGCACGGGGCCGACCGCATTGGCGGCCTTTCAACGGCTAACGGCCTGGTGTTCGGTGGTAAAGCCGGCAGTTCAGCGGCTGCTGCATGCACCGCAGTACAGGAACCGCCCAAGACCTGCCTCTTTAAAGCTGTAGCGGCGGCTGACTGTCGGAAGGTATTTGCCGACTTGCAGGACACCATGTTCCATCATGCCATGGTAGAGCGGGACGAGGCCGGACTGTCTGCCGCCCTGGAGCGGGTGAAGGGACTGAGCAGCGCTTTTGATCTTAACGCCCACAGACAATGTGGACGAGATTGCCAGAACACGTAGACGGGCTGGACAGCTTTGCACTGCCCAATGCATCCTGAAGGCCGCCCTGATGCGCCGGGAGAGCCGGGGCGCCCATTATCGGGCGGACCATCCGTGCGAGAAGCCGGCGATGGCAAGACCCATCTGTGTGACGTGCCAGGGAGGAGCAATCCAAGCCCGGTTTATCGAGGAGGAGACGACCCCATGCCTGTGACAGAACAAGAGATTCGGCGGCTGGGAGATTATGTGGGTGCAACACCCGCCCCGGCTGACTTTGATGCCTTTTGAGCAAGCGGATGGCCGAGGCGGATCAAGTGCCGCTGGATTTTGCCGTGACTCCATCCGAAATTCCGCCCTTCCATACCTGCGAGTACCTGGACTTGTGGTTTCACGGGATGGGCGGTGCCCAGCTCTATGCCAAGTATGTGAAACCCAGAGCGGCCCGCCCGGTTCCATTGGTCCTCCAGTTCCATGGCTACCCAGGGGCCAGCCGAAGCTGGCTGGAGCAGTCCTCCTTTGCGGGCATGGGCTGTGCGCTGCTGGCCATGGACTGCCCCGGCCAGGGGGGAACGGCCAGGACTTGGGCGGGTTCGCGGGCACCACCGTCACCGGCCATATCGTGGCGGGGCTGGATGGGCCTGTGGAAGAGATGTACTATGTCCGCCTGCATCAGAATATCCGCATCCTCTGCCGGATCGTGCGGGAGCTGGTGGGCATCGACCAAAGCAAGGTCTTTGTCAACGGCGCGTCCCAGGGGGGCGGATTAGGCCTGGCCTGCGCCGCACTTAACCCGGGCCTGGTGAACCGGGCGGCTATCCTATACCCCTTCCTGAGCGACTATCGGCTGGTGTGGGAGCTGGGGGCAGACCTGATTGCCTATGAGGGCCTGCGCTACTACTCCCGCTGGTTTGACCCGGACGGGACGCGGCAGGACGGGTGGTTTGCCAAGCTGGGTTACATTGATAGCAAAAACTTTGCCCATCTGGTTCGCTGTCCCGTCCTCTTCGGCACAGGGCTGGCCGACGAAGTGTGCCCACCCGCGACCCAGTGCGCCGTCTATAATAACTTGACCTGCCCCAAACGCAGGTATCTGTTTGAGGGGTATGGACATGAGGAGATTCAGGACTTTGACGACCTGATCCTGGACTTCTTCGGAAGGGAGGCGGCGGAGCTGTGACGATTGCGGAGCAAAAAGCAGCCTGTGAGACATATCAGGGCATGACTGAAATACCCACAGATTTTGAGGCCGTATGGCGCGGCCGATGGGCCAAAGACCGCCCCGGCGGGGGAGGTCCTGGTGGAGCGCCTGCCTTTCCAAAATGCTCAAGCGGCCTATCAGTCCCTGCCCCCAACGGCCGGGAGATCCGGGCCAGATACATCCGCCCGGCGCGGGAGGGGGCCTTCCCCACGGTGCTCATGTTCCATGACCTGGGCCGGGGGGTTCGAGGCTGGCACCACATGACCCGCTTTGTGGCCCTGGGATACGCCGTAGCAGCCCTGGAAAACCAAACCTCCGTGGCCGATTGGCGGCGTGATTGGGCGGCATTATCTCTGGAGGACCGATATTTGGACGCCCTGACGCTGGCCCACGCGGCCATCGGCCTCTCGTCCACCGACCCCGCCCGTTTGATGACTTGGGGCGAAGGGTTCGGCGGTGGGCTGGCGATAGTTGCGGCGTCTCTGGTACCCGGCGTGATCCGCTGTGCGGCCCTGAACCCATTGCCGGGTGATCTGAGGGCCATGTGCGATGGAGCAGTCGGGACGGATAGGGCTGTGCTGGACGGCCTCGACCCTGTCAGTTTTGCCGCATTGCTGACCTGCCCCCTGCTGTTGGGCACGGGACTTCTGGACCAGACGGCGTCGCCCAAATGCCAATATGCCATCTTCAATCGGGCACGGGGACCCAAGACGCACTTGGTCTACCCTAAGTATGGACACGAACGAATCAATTTTTTTTGAGAATGAACTGCTGAAATTCTTCCACATTTGAGGTGACGCATGCTCAGATTAGGAATTGCGGGAATCGGCGCCATTGCCGGCGATTATATCGGCTTGATTGTGGGCGGAAAGGTCCGGGATGTGGCGCTTACGGCGCTGTGCAGCCGAAATGAGGCGCACATCCGAGAGGCAGCACAGCGACATGGCCTTCAGGCCGCCGCATTTACGGATTATGGCGCTATGCTCAGGTCTGGCCAGGTAGACGCGATACTCATTTGTACTCCCCACGCACAGCACCCCGAAATGACCCGGCAGGCCCTAGAGGCGGGGCTGCATGTGCTGGTGGAGAAGCCGGTTGGTATTTTCGCCGACGAGGTGGCGGAAATCCTTCCCGTGCTGGCGGAGGCCGGAACTGGTCTGCGGCGTCATGTATAATCGGCGGGCGGCTCAGGCCTACCGTCATGTAAAAATTTGGTCCAGAGCGGTGAACTGGGGGAGCTGGTGCGCTGTAGCTGGATTATCACCAACCTCTACCGAACGGAGGCATACTATACCTCCGGGGCCTGGCGCGGTACTTGGCAGGGAGAAGGGGGCGGACTGCTGATGACCCAAGCCTCCCACCAACTAGACCTTATGCAATGGATCTGCGGTATGCCGGTTTCCGTACTGGCCCGCTGCTCCACCATAGGGCGGCCCATCCAGGTTGAAAATGAGGCTGAACTTTTTCTGACCTACCTCAACGGCGCCCATGGGCATTTTATTGCTTCAGCCCATGAGTGCCCTGGCACCAATTTGCTGGAGATTTGTGGGACGAGGGGCCGGATTTCCGTCCGGGACGATAGCGAGGTGGAAATCATCCGCCTGGAGGAGGACGCCCTTTGAACAGGTCTCCGGGACGGTGGAGCGCTTGACTTTCGACGACAGAAACAACAAGGCGCAGCAGGCGGCCACCATACAAAATTTTGTTGCCGCTGCTCAGGGGCCGGTCCAATCCAATGCAGCTTGGAGGAAGGTCTGCGATCCCTCCAGATCATCCACGGCGCGTATCTCTCTCACTGGATGGGCCGCACGGTCACACTGCCGGGGGATGAACGGGTGTTTTGCCGTATCCTTAATCGTACAGGAGCATCAATGGCCATAGGGCACGGCCCTCTATAAGCAAGAAAAGAGGGGGCCGGAGGTATTCTTTTTTACAACGACATCATTAAAATGGATGTGATTCCAATGGGCTGATTGGCGGCATCATACATATTATCGACAGTTGCAGTGACTTAAACTTGAAAAGGAGATTGCCATGAAACAACATAAGAGACTGCCGCTAGCACTTTTGCTGGTGTTTGCACTTTGCATCCAGATTCTGTCGTTCACCAGCGCGGCTGCTGCCTTGGCTGACCCTGAGCCGGTGTTCTCGGCCAGCGATATGACGTTTTCCAGTGGCACGGATGCCGTCGCTCTCCCCCAGAGCGCTGTCACGCAACTCTCTGGGTTGTCGAGCGGTACAATCATCGTGGACTTCACCCCCACGGCGATGTCCACGGCCAACTGCCTGTTCAGCTTGAGCAACAGCAGCGTGACTGACGCCTACTTTAACCTTTACATTGACAACCGGGGCTTCCTGGGCCTGGAGGTCAGGAATCATGGGGAGACCCGCTATGTGAATCTCCAGGGTCCGGCAGAAGTCACGCGCAATACCCGGCATATCATGGCGCTCAGTGCGGACCCACAGGAAGGCTACAAGTTCTATTTTGATGGCGACATGGTTTTCCAAATGCCTGTGGCCCTTTATGAGCTATGGGAGTACGACTACCGGTTCATGTCCACAGTGAATTCCGCCGATGTGGGCTATATGGGTGCAACCTATCGGAACGGGGCATTCGGATATCCCTACTACGGCACCATCGACAGCGTGCGTGTCTATGATACGGCTCTGGCGCAGGATGTTCTCGAGGCAGAAACCTACATAGAGAAGGACTCTGGAATCATCAGGCAGGAGAATGTGTTCTCTTTTGAGGATTGGAACACAGAGGGCATCCGAATCCCCTCCATTCTGCGGACCGACAAGGGGACGATCATTGCCACGGGCGATATCCGGTTCGGCGACGCCGCCGGAGCGAGCAACGATCCTCCCAACAACTGCGACATCGGCATCCGGGTCAGTAGCGATGACGGCGCAACCTGGAGCCAACCCAAAATGCTGCTCAATTTTCTTGACTACCCCAACGAACCCCAGGTCCCCATGAAAACGGACAGCGCATCTTACTGCGATTCGCTCCTCGTCAAAGGTCAAAACGGGCGGGTCTTCTTCTTCTGTGACGCGATGACCGGAAACGTCCGTGCGCCCTATGCAGCGGCCTCTACCGGCTATACTTCTGACGGCTATCTGATCCTAAAGGACTCGGCTGGCACCCAATATGAGCTGCACGAAGATGACGGGACGGTGTATCTAAATGGGGCGGCAACCGACTACACAGTCGGACCTGATTTCACCCTTTATAAAAATGGACAGGAAGCTGGAAACATTTTTTTACACCAACTACGGAACCTACGACGCATCCGCAGTACCGCGCAAAACGGAACTGCGGGTCATCAATACGGTCTTCCTGATCATGTGCTACAGCGATGACGGCGGCTATACCTGGTCAGATCCCAAACTGATGAACTACGGCTTTAAGACCAGTGATATGAAGCACTTTGGCACAGCCCCCGGCATTGGGATCGTCATCCAGACCGGCAAATACCAAGGCCGCATCCTTGTGCCCCTTTACTATAACAGCAATTCTTTCAGCGGTATGAGCGGCGCAGTTCTTTACAGCGATGACAATGGGGCAACCTGGCACCTGGGTGAATCTCCAAACGACGCTAGAGCGGCTGCGGGCCTTTCAAAAAATCGGTATGGGTGAAATTCAAATCGTAGAAATGCCCCCGGAGGGTGATGATGTTTCTACCCAGCTAAAGATGTTCGTGCGCCAGTCAGGCGGCGTATTAATCGCTACCAGCTATGATGGTGGCCAGACCTGGGCGCCCGATATGCCGAGGGACCCGACGCTGGTGGCGCCCACACCCTATGGAGGCTGCCAGCAGTCTGTTATCAACTATAGTCATCCAATTGATGGAAAGCCCGCCGTTATCTTCGCCAATGCGGCAGCCAATAGCCGCTCCAACGGCACGATAAGAATCGGCCTGATCAATGAGAACGGGACCAATTCAGAGGGGCGAATCAACTACACGTTTGATTGGAAGTACAAAAAAAGTAATTCGGTCGGGTGAATTTGGCTATTCCTGCTTGATGGAGCAGCCCAATGGTAATATTGTTTGCTTCTATGAACAAGAGAGTCGGCCTGACAATATCCATTCCTTGGTCTTCGGTGAATACACACTCGACTACATCAAGGACATCAAACCTACGCCTGATACCCCTAATTTGGTATATTCCTCCTCAGAAAAGGTGTTGCCGCTGTCTGACGGCACCTACACCCCAATCGGGCCGGAACTGCCCAGTATTGCCGGCCTGCATGAGGGTACAATTTTGGTGCGCTTTACGCCCACAAGCACCGACAGCATCCACTCATTGATTGGGGTGAGCAATGGTCAGACGGGGAACCAGAACTCCTATTTCCACCTCTACTACTCCAACGCGAGGCTCGGATTTGAGATCCGCAGGCAGGAGGGAGGAGACTTTGAAAAGAACTCGGCTCCTGTGACGATTGAAGCCGGAAAGGAGTATTGTGCCGCCTTTACGGCTGACCCGGACTACGGCTACCAACTCTTCCTCAACGGGGAGATGGTTCTGGACCTGCCGCTGTCAGAACTGACGGCCTCCTCTGGCTATGGCTTCATGGCTGACATTCCCGGTATTGACAGCGGATACCTTGGCATGACGCGCAGGCAGGCGCCCTCCGGGCAGCCAGCAGCCTTTGAATATCCGTTCACAGGAACCATTCATAATGTCCAAATATTTGACGGCGTGTTCTCTGCGGAACACATGAAACAGGTAACCTATGTGGCGTCCAGTGGTTCGAATGTCTACTCCAACAGCGGTGTAACGATTACACCATCCCAACCGGTCCAAATTGACGACGACAGTGTGACCGATATTGCCGCCATGCATTCGGGCGCCATTGTCGTGGAGTTTACCCCGCAGATCTCGTCGATACACTCCTTGATCGGTATCAGCAACTCTACGACAGCCAATTCTCATTTTCATCTTTATGTTGGTGGAGGGGTGCTGGGGTATGAGATCCGGCGGCAGAACGGCGGAGATTTTGTAAAGTCCTCTGCTGCCGTGGATATGACCTCTGGTGAGAAACACATCGCAGCCTTTACTGCCGATCCCGATACGGGGTACAAGCTCTTTTCGCCGGGGAACTGGTACAGATTCCGCCCGCAGAACTACCCAGCACAGGATATGGCTTTATCTCCGATATTCCGGGTATCAATGCCGGTTATCTCGGGAAGACAGCTCGAAGCGGAAACCAGTATCCCTATAATGGCTCCATTGAAAATATTAAAGTATTTAACACTGATATCCCGGATGATACACTCACTGCCTGGACTTTAAGCGGTGGCTTCTAATTGATGAAGTCGCATTGCAAAACAGCTCCCCAATAATTTTAGACCATAGATTCCGAACGAGGAGTATCACACAGCTTGAACCGTGATATGCACATCAATTTTATGGATTACAGGGGGAAGTACAGTGATGGAGCTGGCCATGGCGTACCACGAGTGCCGTCCGGTAATCACGGGAGAGAATGATGGTGAAAACTTGTCAATGATTGACTGACAGACAAGTTAATTATCGTCAAACTCACATGTTCCAGCGGCGTTTGCTTCAAGTGTGGCTGCACGAAAGGGGGATTGGGCCGACAAACGCGTGGATGTAGGAAAATAGAACAGAGTGCAGGTCAAGAATTGGCCTGCACTCTGTTTTATATTGTATATTAGATTCATTTTGCGCAAGATTTGTGGCGAAGCCATCCAACGCATGAAGTCATTCTCGGTGCCTTCATGGCAAACCAGTGCGTGATGAGAGGCGGAATGTTTCCCACCTGAACTGAAAGTGAGTGGTAATGACAATGAAAACTGGAAATCCACCTGCCGAAACCAGCAACCTCCGTCCCAATCGGTTAAAGATCAGCTGTATGGGAAGATGTATCCCTCAATCGGCTTAGCCGGAACAACAGATGTCACCCTGAGCCGCGGTTCCTCCTGCCCCTTATACTGCTCCCCGTATAGAATACCGGTCACCGTGACCCAGGAATCGCTCTCCAGTTCTGACACGTTGCCGTAGGTGCAGAACAGGCCGCAGGGGGACAGGTCCGCCACGCAGCAGGCCATGACCAGCCGTGCGGGAACAAACTCGTTGTCCGCCATAACCGGCGTGTTTTTGTAGACCTGGCCGGTCATCGTTACCTGAAAGCCCTCAAGCTGCTCTATGTCCGTATAAAATACGCACAGCCAGTCGTAGAACTCCTCATTGCTGACTGTGATGGTTTGCTGCCTGGAGTTATATCCGTGGATCTCAAGGGGGGCGCCATAGGCATCCAGGGTCGTATAGCCGTCTGCGGATGCCTCTGCCTGGGCGGGCCCCTCCGCCTCAGTATCCTCCTGATTGGACGGTATGGGGCTTCCGGTGGCCGGTATGCCGCCGCCCCCGCCTGCGGCGCCGCTGACCATGCTTCCATTCAGCAGTCCGGCAGAATCGGAGATATCTCTGAGGCCCACGGTATCGTGTGGCAGCAGCAACAGCAGAAGCGGGATCGCCAGCACAAAGCAGTGGGCGATGTGTTTTCGGTATTGAATACGAAACATGCGTCCTAGGGAAGAAAGGGCCCACACCACCATCACCGCCGCACTGAAGCAGAGATAGGGCGCCAGCTTTGGCGTCACATAGGAGAGGTACCGCCCTGAACGCACCAGATACAGCATAGCCCCCGCAAAGGCCAGGTAGCAGCTGATCTCAGCCAGGGCCTGGCTGTTCCAGCAGTTCTTTGTCATAGCAGGCTCCTTTCCAGCCCGGTGGAAAATGCCAGGAAAACGACCATTCCGCAGATACAAAAAGGAGGTCAGGCACAGGCGCAGGACGAACTTACGCGAAAAGCCGCCGGAGAGCAGGATCAGATTCTTGATATCCATCATAGGGCCAAATACCATAAATCCCATCAGGGCCCCATGGGGAACTGTCCGGCAAAGCTCCTGGCAACCACCGCGTCGGCGGAGGAGCAAAGAGAGAGAAAAAATGCCATTCCCATCAGCACCAGGAGAGGAAGGAACAGCCCATCCCCGCCGTTCCCCCACGGAAATGACCTGTCCAGGGTCTGGAACAGGGCGGATACCAGGGCGCCCAGCACAAGGTACTTCCCAACACTGAAAAACTCCGTTTGCGTATGGCGGAGATAGAGGGAGAGCTTTCCGCCCTCTGCTGCCTGCCCCACAGAACAGCCGCAGGCGCAGGAAAACCAGCCGGAGCCGGACGGGCTCAAGCCGTTCTTTCCTGCTCTGGAAAAGGTAAGTCCGATCAGCACCGCACACAGCAAGCCGAGCCCCACCCGGCACAGGACGATTCTGACATCCCCGCTGAAAGCATACCAGGTGCTGAGAATGACCACCGGATTGATGACCGGTGCGGCCATCAGAAAGGTAACGGCGGCAGCAGGGGGGACGCCCTTCCGAACCAGGCTTCGGAACACCGGAACTGAGGCGCAGTCGCACACGGGCAGACAAAAGCCGGCCAAGGCTGCGAACAAAAAGGCCTCCCGCCAGATGCTTTGGGAAGTGCTCGTGGAGCCACTGTTGTGAAACGAATATCTGGATGGCAGAGGACAGAAGCACGCCGATCAGAAGAAACGGGAACGCCTGCAACAGAATACCGAGAAACATTGACCACGGCATCAGCCAAGTTCCCCCGGCACCTATCACCATGCGCAGGGTCAGATATGCCGCTGTGAAATAGGCAATCCCCAGCAAAAACCAAAAGGCTGGCTGCCGCCCCGGACGCAGCATGGCCCGCTCCACCGTACCGACCGAGTTCAGCGGCAGTACCTTGACGCCGGGATTCAGTTCCCGCAGCATCCGTTTCCGGTTCTTAAACTGCGATACAGGTCCCCAATTCCGTAGGACGATGACATCACTGGCGGATATCTGTTCCAGCGCCATTCCTCCGGTCTGCTGGAGCAGGGCATCCAGTTTGGTGGAATCGGCCAGGTACAGCATGCGCTGAAGTTGGCAGAAGTCCCCTGGTGTACCCCCGTCCTGTTTCTTTGCCGGGGAAACAGTGTCTGAAGGACAGAGATCGGCAGCGTCCCGTTCCACTCTATCCACAGTTCTTCCGGATCATTGCGAAGCAGATAATCGTAGATCTGTTTGGAGACCTGCTGCATCCCCGCGCCGCTTTGCAGCTTCCGAACAGGAAAGTGGAGGAGATCCAAATTCCCTCTGTCGATTAAATCCTGTTCCAGTGCCTGCTCTCCCTGTTCAAACTGGATGCAGCAGAGCGAGTGTCCGCTCTCCAGGCGGCGGGAGAGGAGCTGATTCAACAGTGAAGTTTTTCCGCTGTCGAGAAAGCCGGTGACCACATAGACCGGAGTATATTCCGGCATCCTCAATCAGCACACCCCTCAAAAACCGCCGTGATCTGCGCCCGGTTCAGGTCGTGCCCGATCACACACAGCTCGTGCTCCTGGAGGTTTGTCTTTTCAAAACGATGCTCCCCCGGCAGAAACTGCACATTGAGAAACCCCGTCTCCGTCTCCACAATGCCTTTTGCCCGCAGAACCTGTCCGCAGCACTCCGATCCCAGGAGCCGGAGGCAGCGCCCCAGGCCTTCCGGTGAAAACACTTGGGGCAGATGGAGCGTCA
>VOFI01002193.1_pt1 | contig 37533 bp, 56 predicted proteins | sample 5384131 | NCBI WGS metagenome assembly VOFI01 (sample SAMN12384728, study PRJNA508395) | human gut metagenome | isolation source: healthy gut H | host: Homo sapiens | reverse complement strand
GATTGTCTTTATTATAGAAGCCAGCATAATACTTCCATGTAAAATTCCGCACCTGCTAAAGAAGCGTTCCCCTGCGGATTGTCTTTCTGTGTTTCCATATCTATTTTGAAAAGCTCAATCAAAGTGTCTGTTACTTTTGGTGTATCTGATACTTTCAAGGTTGCTGTTTCGCCAGCTTTGATTGTCAATGAATAGATTGTTAATTGCCCTAATTCCTGCCCCTCGCCAGAGTAGATATAACCGCCACATTCATAGCGTCCTCTATTCTCTTTGACAAAGGCTCTTGCACCAGAAAAACTTCGTCCTGCGTAGCCTTTGGTATTTCATCATAAGAAGCTCGCACGTTATCACATTGCCAGCCAAGATATACGCTCAATCTCTGCCAAACTACACATTGTTCCAACAGATAGACTTGCTTGTAGTTCAATTCCTTGTGAGCTTCGCCATACTGTTTGACAAAATCTGTATTGATGTCAATACAATAGGCAGTTTCGCCCTCGCCTTTCATATAGCGCTCATTGAATGTCGAACCGATAGAACCGTCATTCAGTACTTTTTCAATGATACCGACACGCTCGGCACTTTCTGTCCAGTATTGCTTGCTTTCTGCATGAACGGGTGTAGTCGGTAAAGCAGTAACGACAGTTGCAAGAGCTAAGAAGCCCGTACACAATCGGCGTAGCTCTTGACCTTACAGATTTTGATGGTACTGTAGGCGGCAACATTTCCGGTACTTCAGACCTTGCTCCTCTCGACCAGCAGGCAGCAATGCTCAATGAACTTTTCCCGGATGCAAAAAATGTAGGTCTTCTCTACTGTTCTGCCGAAGCAAACTCTCAGTATCAGGTAGATACGGTGAAGGCAGCTCTTGAAGATCTTGGATACACTTGCGAATATTACGCATTCTCTGACTCCAACGATATTTCTTCTGTTGTAACAAATGCAGTTGCAGACAGTGACGTTATCTATGTTCCTACCGATAACACAGCAGCTTCCAACACAGAGATCATCAACAACATCTGCCTTCCGGCAAAAGTTCCGGTAATCGCAGGTGAAGAAGGTATCTGCTCCGGATGCGGTGTTGCTACACTTTCCATCAGCTACTATGATCTTGGAAAAGCAACTGGTGAAATGGCAGTTAAAATTCTGAAAGATGGTGAAGATATTTCCACAATGCCGATCGAATATGCACCAAACTTCACAAAAGAATACAATGCAGACATCTGTGCTGAGCTGGGAATTGAAGTTCCGGATGATTATGTAGCAATCGGTGCTGACGCAGAATAATTACTGGTTTATAACATATGCAGTAATGCACAATAAAAATTTTCATATTTGTTTGACAGTTAATTTAGACATTCAGTTGCTTTTAGAGCTTGTCAAAGACTCTGACAGTAATCAACACAGACAGCGGGAAGGGAAGCCTCTCTCGCTGTTTGTGTCGTTTCTGAAGGAATGTATTTTTAAGTATATTTTATGCATAATTATGCATAAAATAGCATTTCTTCCAAAATGAATATTTCTGTTTACGCAAATAACAAAAAGCCAGTTACTCCACATACAAAACACTATAAAGATTCCAGTAACTGTCTTTTTCAAACATTTGTCCACAAACAAATGTTGATGTTCACACAGTGAACACCAGAGTGTATTTGTAAAAGGCTTTCTGCAAGATGTGTGTCACAATTTGTGGGAGATTTTGTCCGGTGAGGTCGTCGTAACGGGCTACGACAACCGAATTCAGGCAAAATATACCGCACAGTGGGGCGTACAAATTGCGAAAATGTTTTTTTCAAACACGCTCCAGCAAACAAATCACGCATGCAGGAGGATAAAGACATGCAAATTGCAAACTTAATCATGGCACTTCCGGGTGCTGCTGCCCAGGGTCTGATCTGGGGTATTATGGCTATTGGCGTATATCTTACATTCCGTGTCCTTGACATCGCCGATCTGACCGTAGACGGTACCATGTGTACCGGAGGTGCTGTCTGTGTCATGATGATGACCAGCGGACATAACGTATGGGTATCTCTTTTAGTTGCCACTTTGGCTGGTATGACAGCTGGTCTTGTAACCGGAATTTTTCACACCTTTATGGGAATTCCCGCAATCCTTGCCGGAATCCTGACACAGTTATCTCTGTATTCCGTAAACCTGAAAATCATGGGAAAAGCAAATCAGGCAATCAACGTTGATAAATACCCGATCCTGATTTCCTTACGCCGTATAAAAAATGTACCGATCACTCAGAACACAATTCTTATCGTCGCTTTATTTATTGTTGTGATCATCGCAGTTCTTTACTGGTTTTTCGGAACAGAGCTTGATGTTCCCTCCGGGCTACCGGATGCAATCCAAACATGTCCCGTGCACAGGGTATCAACACTGATTTTTGCAAAGTACTTGGACTTATGATTTCCAACGGTCTGGTAGGACTTTCCGGTGCTCTTCTCACACAGTACCAGGGATTTGCAGATGTCAACATGGGACGTGGTTCTATCGTTATCGGTCTTGCTGCAGTAATTATCGGTGAAGCGATCTTCAGCCGTATTTTCCGCAATTTCGCGCTCCGTCTTCTGGCCGTAGCATTTGGTTCCATTCTGTATTATCTGGTACTTCAGATTGTTATCTGGATGGGTATCGACACTGACCTGCTGAAGATGCTGTCTGCACTTGTAGTAGCTGTATTCCTGGCAGTACCTTACTGGAAGGGAAAATATTTCGCAAAACCAGCAAAACGCGGAGGTAAGAACAATGCTTGAGATCAAAAACATATATAAAACCTTTAATCCAGGAACCATCAACGAAAAAGGTGGCTCTGAACGGACTTTCCCTGAAATTAAATGAAGGCGACTTTGTTACTGTCATCGGCGGCAACGGTGCCGGAAAATCCACAATGCTGAACGCAGTTGCCGGTGTATGGCCAGTAGACGAGGGACAGATCATCATTGACGGAACAGATGTCACCAAACTTTCCGAGTACAAGCGAGCAGCTTATCTGGGACGTGTATTCCAGGATCCTATGACAGGAACCGCTGCAACAATGGGAATCGAAGAAAACCTTGCACTTGCAAAACGCCGCGGAAAAACAAGATTTCTTCGTTCTGGTATTACAAAAGCCGAACGAGAAGAGTACAAAGAGCTTCTGAAGATTCTGAATCTTGGTCTTGAAGATCGTCTTACCTCTAAGGTGGGTCTTCTTCCGGAGGTCAGAGACAGGCACTTACGCTTCTCATGGCAACCCTTCAGAAGCCAAAGCTTCTCCTTCTTGATGAGCATACCGCAGCCCTTGACCCCAAAACAGCTGCCAAGGTGCTGGATATCACAGACAGGATTGTCAACCGCGATCACCTTACTACACTGATGATCACACATAACATGAAGGACGCCATTGCTCACGGCAACCGCCTGATCATGATGATGAACGGAAAAATCATTCTTGATATCCAAGGAGAAGAAAAGAAAAAGCTTACCGTAAAACAGCTTCTTGATAAATTTGAGGAAGCCAGCGGAGAAGAGTTCTCCAACGATTCCGCAATTCTCGGATAGAAATTCATAATTTGGTTTTAGAAACTGCAGCAGATTGGTTTACAGTCTGACTGCAGTTCTTTTTTGCAATCAAAATTTCTGCCGAAAACACCCATTGTACAAAAAAAGTCCGAAAATGACGTAACTACACTTGTTTCTATCTGTTTATCCGTTCTCTTCACTGTCAGATTTCAACTTGTTTAAATCAATAAATACGGTGCCTTTATACATCAGAAAATCTCCGGTCTCTCTACAATATCTGTATATTTTTGTCCGTGAGAAAATCTTCTTCCGGAGTTGCCTCCCGCAAAGTTTCTCTCAAAACATTTTCAAAGATCCTCCGGATAGGAATGATCAGCGTTGTGGATCATCACCTCATGAATGCTCGTAAAACCATATAGAAATCTGCATCCATCAGATCTGCAAGCCTTTTGGCCACGCCTGGCAAGAATATTGCAACGGCTCCGTTTGTCCTTCTTGCAGTGCTCAGACAGCTTCCGATGCTGTCCCTTGTCAGATAGAATTCATGGTTCAGATCCATGAAGCATTCTCCATCATAATCTGGATTGTAGACCAGTTTTTCCCAATAAAAAAATTCTGGGCGGCGAAATAAAATACGTGTTTAGAAGAGCTGCGTCAAAAACTGTCTTTTTCATCCTTTCCCCATTCTTTTATGTTATCCGTGCGTATCTTCATGCTGCTGATCCGGCCATCCAAATTTCCCACCTGCATGTATAGCACAAGTGCAATATCGCCCACTACACGGTATACTGCCTTCGACAGTTCCCGTTCATGGCGTTCTACATTAAGTGCCCGGATAAAAAGATCATTTTTCACCTTTTCGTAGTTATTCAGATTTTTGGTTTTCTCAAAAAATCCAGCTGTTTTAATTTACGTATTTCACTTTCCACTGTTTTTGCAATCTGTTCCAGTGAAACACCATCCTCATAGTCCTCAAAAAGCTCTTCCGTGTGAATTCCGCAGACTTCTTTTCCCACTGAAGACGCATTGCACTCTACAAACAGCCGGTCGCCGTTTGGTGTCATGCCATTTTCGTCCCGTTCTTCAAAGTAAATCTGTTTCTCATTAAGTCCAAGCCGTTCCATTAGAGATTGGCGCAGACTCTCCACAAATACCTCATACTTCTGCTCATATATAATTCCTTTCTTGATAAAAACGGGCGAAATGCCCTAACGAATACTGACCTTGCTGTGCACTGCAAATGATCCGTATTTGAAATAAAAAGATGGAAGCAGATATTTAGAAATAGATAAGGCTTCCATTTGAGTTGCTGTACGGATAGTATATAAGATATGAATGTGTTTTGTAAAGGATTTTCTATCGACAATTTTCCCTTACAATAAAAGCTGTTATTACTGTTCACAACCTTCAAAGCAGCACGCTTCGCGATGCACAGAAATCATGTTCACATGATTTCGCGCTGTAGTTCTCGTATTTGCTTTAAACTTTGTTCACCAAAAAACGCCTCGCGGGACGTTAACAGTGAATAGCAACAAGCTGTGGTGGTTGTTTTCTTTATTCATAGAAAACATTTTATAAATATTTCCAGTATAAACAACAAAGGGCCTGCCGTAAATACGGCAGACCCATAAATAATCTTAAATGATTATGCCTGAGGACCAGCTGCTTTACCAGCTGCATTTCCTTCATATTTTTGAAGTTCTTAACGAAACGATCTGCAAGATCTTTTGCTTTAACTTCCCACTCAGAAGCATCAGCGTATGTGTCACGAGGATCAAGGATACCTGTGTCAACGCCTGTAAGCTCTGTAGGAACCTCAAAGTTAAAGAATGGAATCTTCTTAGTCGGTGCTGTTAAGATAGCGCCGCTGAGGATTGCATCGATAATACCACGAGTATCTTTGATGGAGATACGTTTTCCGGTTCCATTCCATCCTGTATTAACGAGGTATGCTTTCGCACCGCTCTTCTCCATTCTCTTAACGAGCTCCTCAGCATATTTTGTCGGATGAAGCTCAAGGAATGCCTGTCCGAAGCATGCGGAGAATGTAGGAGTAGGCTCTGTGATTCCACGCTCTGTACCAGCAAGCTTTGCTGTGAATCCAGACAGGAAGTAATACTGTGTCTGCTCCGGTGTCAGGATAGATACTGGAGGAAGTACTCCGAATGCATCTGCGGAAAGGAAGATAACGTTCTTAGCTGCCGGTGCGGAAGAAATCGGGCGAACGATGTTTTCAATATGGTTGATCGGATAAGATACACGAGTATTCTCGGTTACGCTCTTATCATCGAAATCAATCTTTCCGTCAGCATCAACTGTAACATTCTCAAGAAGAGCGTCACGCTTAATTGCATTGTAAATATCCGGCTCGGACTCTTTGTCAAGGTCAATAACCTTAGCATAGCAGCCACCCTCGAAGTTGAACACTCCCTTGTCATCCCAGCCGTGCTCATCATCACCGATAAGAAGACGCTTAGGATCTGTTGACAGTGTGGTCTTTCCTGTTCCTGAAAGTCCGAAGAAAATCGCAGTATTCTCACCGTTCATATCGGTATTTGCAGAACAGTGCATGGAAGCGATACCCTTCAGCGGCAGGTAATAGTTCATCATAGAGAACATACCCTTCTTCATTTCTCCGCCGTACCAGGTATTTACGATAACCTGCTCACGGCTGGTGATATTGAACATTACTGCAGTCTCAGAGTTCAGACCTAATTCTTTTGTAGTTCTCAACTTTAGCCTTGGATGCGTTGTATACAACGAAATCCGGCTCAAAGTTTTCCAGTTCTTCAGCTGTAGGCTGGATGAACATGTTGGTAACGAAATGTGCCTGCCATGCAACTTCAACGATGAAACGAATTGCCATACGGGTATCTTTATTAGCTCCGCAGAACGCATCTACAACGAAAAGTCTCTTGTCGGACAGCTCTTTCTTAGCGATCTCTTTCACTGCTTCCCATGCTTCCTGTGATGCAGGATGGTTATCATTCTTATATTCGTCAGATGTCCACCATACGGTGTCTTTAGAATTCTCATCCATTACGATATATTTGTCTTTAGGGAGAACGTCCGGTATAAATACCTGTCATAACGTTAACAGCGCCAAGCTCGCTGACCCGTCCTTTTTCAAAGCCCTCAAGACCTGGTTTGGTCTCCTCTTCAAATAACATTTCATAAGAGGGGTTGTAAACAATTTCTGTAGTTCCGGTAATACCATACTTTGTTAAATCGATTTTTGCCATCTTACACTTAACCTCTTTTTCTCTAAAATGGAATTCATCTGCGAATGCAGATTTATAGCTTCAGTCCGCATCTCACCGTAATACATATCAAAGAATATTACTTGCGGTCACAGCCTCTATGGTACAAAACCAAAGGAATGGAACCGGATCGATTCCCTTTTTTTTCCTTATCCTATATTATACATATCTGAGTGATAAAATCAACACAATTTTCCGTTTTTTTGTATTTTTGTTAAAGTTTTTTATCATATAGAAAACACGCCTCTGACATTTTATGAGACGTGTTTTCTAATGATATTTTTATTGCATTAGAGCGTCATTGCGAAATTCTTAGATTGAGGTTATTGTAGTCCTGTTGAATAAATTGTCACTAGAATAGGGAATAGAAAATATTCAAAACGCACATTTTTGCATTGTTTTTTTGTTTTTACTATTTTTTTATTTCATCATTACGTTTATCATATTGCGTATACTCTTCCAACCTATATCTTCTCATTTTTCTCCAGATACGCAAGAAATCCTTCGCAGCCTTCTACTACATCTCTATAAGTAGATTCAAAATCCCGCGTATACCACGGATCAGCAATATCTCTGGGATTATCTGAATAATCCAGTAAGAGCTTCACTTTCCCTTCCGGATCCTTTTCCTACAATTCGCAAGATATTCCGAATGTTTCTCTCTTCCATTCCCAGAATATAATCATATTTTCCATAATCTGCTTTGGTGATCTGTACCGCTCTTTTTTTCCCCTCGCAGGAAATCCCATGCTTTGCCAATTCCCGCTTTGCCGGCGGATAAACCGGATTCCCGATTCCATTCCAGATTTCCTCTGTACTAGTGGCTGCAGACGCAATGTAAAATTTAGCCTTGATGCCTCGTTTCGTAACCATATCCTTCATAACGAATTCAGAAATTGGGCTGCGGCAGATATTGCCGTGGCAGACAAATAACACACTTATCATTGCTTAAAACTCCTTGAAATGCTGTATTTACGCTGTTTACAGGCATTTTCCGATAATCTTCAATCCTGTCATTTTCCTGTATATCACAGCATAAATTCGTATATTTTCTTATCCAAATTTAGTAACTTCTTAGTAATAACCAGCCTGGAAAACAGGCTTTCTAAGAACCTTATAATCAGATTATTTTTAATTCTTTTTTCTTATTATTTTATCATACTATGCCAGTTTTGCAATCCTATTCATCTCTTCCCTAGAGTGTGTTTGAAAAAGGCTTTCTGCAAGATGCGCGTCACAATTTGTGGGAGATTTCGCCCGGATGAGGGCGCCGTAGCGGGCTACGGCAACCGAATTCGGGTGAAATCTCCCGCAAAGTGGGGCGTACAGATTGCGGGAATGATTTTTCAAACAGGCTCTAGCACGATATAGGAATTATATCATACCAGGGCTAACATTTCCACTTTAAAGTGCTAAATTGTTCGTATATTTTTACAAAGACGTAGTCTGATCCAGAAAAGGTCTCAAATTTCTTACGATTAATCAACGACTTACACCCCACCTGGACTGTAAAGCAACATTTTGAATTTAGATGCTCTGAAATAAGCATCCTTATTTTCTTTTCACCTATTCCGAAATATTGCACTGCTTCATCCACCGTAAGCATATATTTTTTCCCAAATTGGAATCTTACCTTTTTCAATTTTAATCGCCACTCTTTTCTCCTCCTTTTCTCTTTGGACAAAACATTTTTATCTGCCCATGACAATTTACAATTTTATACACTGTCATCGGCAGATAAAATTACAATACAGGTGGCAGTTCAGTACTCTGCCCACATCGGTTTTGCACCGTCATTAAATATGACCAGATTTTTTCTGGAAGTATCATTATCACAGATATGCTTCGTCGCCCTGTGCAGCTGCTACACATTTTGTCAAATTCTTCTCGCTCCATCTTTACTTCAATGTTATATTTCAGCATTTCCTCGTATTTACTCCATTAACAGAGCAGATATATCATGGCGGATTTACCTAGTGGCTCTACATATCTTCACGTCCTGTATGTAAAACAATATACAATTTTCAAGGTACAAAAATTCCTGAAGGGGAAAAGGAATCTATATTAAATACTCCCTTTACTGATTACTTTTCCTTACATATGATTTCGTATCAAATCCCAAGGTCTTAGTAATCAGTTTTGCTTCCAGGCGTTGACGCAGAGTTTCATCTACACAGTAATGCACCTGTCCAAATTCGTCAAACATTTTTCTGGTAGCCAAAACTGTTATGTACCCTTCATAATGCTTCAACACTGCCTGGATTGCCTCAGTATCACCAGTTGATGCTGCCTCAATAACATGGAATGGCAGCAAATCAAATGCGCATTTCTGTTTTTACTTTTTTTCATTTGCAGATTCCTCCATATTTTTTCTCATCAGTTCCAGTGATCGTCTACGATGCTCATTAATTGTGCTGCGTACAAGATTCATTTCTCTGGCAATGTCTGCATCACTCATATCCATAAAATATGATAATAACACAACATTCCTTTTCTTTTCAGTAAGTGTCTGCAGTGCTTCAGCAATCAATCCGTCACGTAATGACGGATATGATACCAGACAATATAATTCTTAATCTTTCCAATACTCGGATCTGTTTTACGGAAATTTAGAATTTTATATGTCTTTTAAAAAGTGAAATATCACCCTCTTTTTTAGTGAAATATTAGTTCATTTTCTTTCAAGAAAGGGAACTATACACTAAACATGGAGGTGTATCATATGCCAAAACAAACAGATAAAGAACTGGAATTGTTTTTTAAGAACGCCCGACACGAGCAAAAATTGACTTATGAGGAATTAGCTGAAAAAAGCAGAAATGTCCAGCCGATATTTAAAGGAAATTGAAAATGGGGGCCGAGTTCCCAGTTTTCATAAAATCAGAAAACTGGTACGCGCTTTAAATGTTCCTCCTGAACCGTTTCGTTCCCGACTACGAAGTTGTCGCACTGGCCAAGTATTTAATGTTTCCTGCGAATATCTTCTTGGTCTGACGGACGCTCCTGCAAAATAATTCAATTGTATTGCCGCCAATTCTATGCTAAACTATGGATAGATACTTCTGAACAACATACACTATTTATAAACCGTATGATTGGAGTGATTTCATGGAATTAACAAAAAAAGTCCCTACAACCGATAAAAGCCAGGAAAACAATCATCTTCTCCGCATGTTAGACCGGGGAATTGATGATATGGAAGCTGGTCGTGAATTGCCACTGGAAGATGCTTTTCGCAAAATCACAGAATTAAGGGATGCACGAAGAAATGCAAGAATATAAAATTATTTTAACCTGGGAAGCAATTTACGATGTCACAGACATTGCAGATTATATTGAAGAAGAATTCGGCCAGCAACGTGCTGACCGTTTTCAATCTGATCTGAAAGAACAAATGCAGAATTTAGGCCAGTTCAGTACTGCCTTTCCCCGAACTCAAATTCTGTACAGAGGATATTCCATACATAAAAGATCTTTTCCGCCATCTATTATTTTTTATATTATAATGGAAGAAACAAAAGAGATTCATATTCTCCGAGTGTTGCGCCATGAACGAGATTGGGAAAATATCCTGTTGCAAAGATCAACTTATACATATCCAGAATGAATACCCGGGAGCCGATCAGAGATTTTTCTGAGAGGCTTCCTTTTTTAATTACTTCCCACTGTCAATTAAATCATAACTCATATCCAGAAAATCCAGCGTCTTAGCTTCACTGACAGAATCATCCAAAAGAATCGTAATCCAGTGCCGCTTATTCATATGATACCCCGGTAAAAATCCATACGTTTGAATAATCATCCCAACCAGATCAGGATCACATTTTACATCTAGGATATTAATTTTTCCATCTTCTTCTAATCCCAGTATTTTCTTTTCCACTGTCATAATTATAGCATACCATTTTCCATTTTTATGTCGAAGCACCGCAGAATCAGGATCTTTTTTCCATAAATATTCCGGTTCAGTTCCATATTGCTCTTTTACATATTGAAAAATTTCTTCACGTTTCAAATTTATCCCTCACTTACGATTTCTTGCTCTGATTATACGCTATCAGGATTATATTCTCAACCACTTCTCACAGTTCCATTTATGTTTTATAGCTTTTGCATAGCCTGCTTTGCAGGCTACACCCCAAAAAGAAGCAAGCACTGCCAGTGTCATGACAACTGGCTCATTTTGTCAAATTCCCTTTCCGGTTCATTCTACCAAAATGTATCAGGGGTATCCCTGGCCCTCTCATATTTTATAATTTCTTAATTTGACGTTTTCACCCAGTCCTGTTAAAATAACTTACAGATACATCTGTCCAAACCAACAAAAAACCAAGTACCATAACTGTCATAGCCGAACTGGTTAGACAGTTTTTTTGTACTCTTTTTTATAGAAAAAAACGAATTGGAGGATTTCAATGAGCAAACGTACCAGAATTCATCCCGTACAATTTTATTTGAATGATGACGAACAATACATTTTAGAAGAAAAATATCGTCTTTCCAGAATGAAAAGCAAATCTGCCTTTCTACGGAAAATGATCTTATATGGATTTGTATATGAAGTAGACTACTCTCATATCCGAAAAATGAATACCCTGCTGGGCAATATCAGCAGCAATTTGAATCAGATCACCCATCGTATAAACAGTACCAATACAGTTTACCCAAAGGACCTGGACGATATAAAGGAGTTAATGGAAAAAAATATGGCAGTTACAAAAATCCATGGTATCAAAACAACCGTTGATAAAGCAATAGAATACATCTGCAATCCAGATAAAACTGACCAGAATCTATATATTTCTTCCTTTGCCTGCTCTCCCGAAACAGCCGTTCTTGACTTTAAATACACTTTGGATCATACACATGACTGCAGAGATCCGCACAATACAAATAAGGCATTTCATCTGATTCAGGCATTTTCCCCTGGTGAAGTTTCCTATGAAGAAGCCCATCAAATTGGCAAAGAACTTGCGGATCGCTTACTGGAGGGAAAATACTCCTATGTTCTGACAACACACACTGATAAAGGTCATGTACATAACCATTTAATTTTCTGTTCTGCAGATAACATCACTTTTTCTCATTACCATGACTGTAAAAAGAATTACTGGAAAATACGAAATCTCAGCGACACTTTATGCCAGGAACATAACCTGTCCACAATTATGCCAAATGGTAAAAAGGGAATGAAATACAATGAATGGGCTGCAAATAAATCTGAATCCAGTAAAAAAACGCAGCTGCGAAAAGATATAAACCAGACAATCCGAATTGTTTCCACTTACTCAGAATTTCTTGCATTTATGGAAGCTAAAGGATATGAAATAAAAAACGCAGAATTTGGCGAAAGCAGCAGAAAATACATTACCTTTCGTTCTCCCGATATGTCCCGTCCAGTGCGTGGAAGTGCTAAATCTTTAGGAAAAAATTTTACTAAAGAACGTATCAAAGAACGCATTGAAAATAAACGTCAGAAAGCTATTTTTCCTTCTGTTCATAACAAATTAATAGATACCAATGCTCCCAATATAACAGGAAACATCGGGCTTCAGAAATGGGCAAATAAGGAAAATTTAAAAATTGTCTCTACTAAATATAGCCAGATGTTTACACATAATCTACATAATTTTTTCAGAACTTGAAGACCGCATAGCCTTGTTACATATGCAGCAAAAAAGAGGTAAATACCTCTGTTGTTTCTCTCGAGTATCAGATACGTCATCTTCGAGAAATGCTAAAATATGCCAAACAATATCAGAAAAATAAAATTTACGATGACCATTATAAAAGTTCCAAAGATCCGGATCGTTATTTCCGTAAATATGAATCTCAAATTATTCTTTTCGCGGGTGCTGAACATATTTTACAGGAAAATGGTATAAACCTGAAGCATCTTAATTCCGATAAGTTGCAAGAGCAAATTGCAGATCTTATTTCCAGAAAAGAATCTCTAAATACTCAATACGTTTCTTTTAAGCAAGAAATAAAAGAGTTGGAATTGATACATCAAAACCTGTCCAAATATCTCAAACAGGATGCTCCTAAAATACAAAGATCTTCTCATAACAAACTTCCTTCTTTGTAAAACCATAATAATAGGCAGCGATTTCACTCGCTGCCTAAATTCCCGTTAAACCGATATCCTACACCTCGTACTGTTTGTATATATAATGGTTGTCCAGGATCATCTTCTATTTTTTCTCTGATATTGCAGATATGTCGCATAACCACATTATAATCACCGGAATAAGGTTCATTCCATACCAGATCATAAACCATTTCTTTTCCAAATATTCTACCTGGACTTTTCGCTAAAAAAGTAAAATATCATATTCATATTTTGAAAGATGAACATCACTATCATTCTTTTTAACAATTCGTTCCTGTAGATATATTTTTAATTCTCCAAACCTTATAATTTCCGGTATGAATTGGTTTTTATGTTCCCAGCTAGTCAATATGTTTTCACTTATGCTTCCATTAGCATCTGTGATTCTCTCAATAATTTCTATCTTTTTCACCTTTATTGCCTCTACATTATTAATTTTATATTCTATATATCATCTGCCATTTGACTTTTTTTCTTCTACAAGTAATATAATATATTTATTACATATGTAGGATTTAGCAGGAGGATTTTATTATGTCACTACCCCAGATTTCAGAAGCCGAATTTGAAGTTATGAAAATTGTATGGAAATATGCTCCCATCAATACAAATGAAATTACAGAAAAACTTACTCTAACTACCAGCTGGAGTCCAAAAACAATTCAAACTCTTATCAAGAGACTTGTTTCCAAAAAAGCTCTTTCCTGCGAAAAACAAAGCCGGGTATTTGTCTATACTCCATTAGTCCAAGAAGATGAATATATACGCCAGGAAAGCAATTCTTTTTTAAAGCGATATTATAATGGAAATCTTTCTTCTATGCTGGCTTCTTACCTTGAAGACGATAAGCTCTCTTCAACAGAAATTGATAACTTACGCCATTTATTATCAAAACATCAGAAATAGGAGGTTTTGAATGAGCAACTGGATCATCCACTTTTTAATCAGTAATATCTTCATATGTATTTTTACACTTGTAATAATCGGAACAAAAAAACTTCTGAAAAAATATTTATCTGCGACTACACAGTACCATCTCTGTTTTCTTTTATTTTTATTACTTGCCGTGCCATTTTTTTTCCTGTACAGATTCATGGCTCACAACTTTTTTCATGGTTACATTTTTTCAAACTGACTCAGGACTTAACTCTGGTACCGACACGCTATCCGAACTTACCAGTAATACACAAAATATTTTGTTAAACCAGGTGAATGATTTTTCAGTTTCCATCAGTAGTCAATTTTTGGGAGGCTTGAATACCATACTCTTTCTAATATGGATAACGGGTGTTATGATTATGTCAGTCCTCACCCTTCATTCATTAAACTATGTACGTTCCATAAAAAGATCTGCTCTCCCGCTTCAAAATCAGCAGGTAAAAAAACTATTTATTACAATTGTTTAAAGGAACTTAAAATCTCTCACCCAGTATCAGTCTACAGTACTGCATTTTTAAAATCACCAGTTTTAATCGGAATAATACATCCCAGAATTTACATTCCCATCCATTTAATTTCCGAACTGAATCCTGATGATATGCGTTTTATGCTGCTACACGAATTACAGCATTACCGTCACAAAGATACATTTATTGGCTTCCTCATGGTCATAAGTAATATACTCTACTGGTTTAACCCTTTTGTTTGGTACACTTTAAAAGAAATTCTCTGTGACCGTGAAATAGCCTGTGATTCTGCTGTATTGCAGATGATTTCTGCTGATGAATACCAAGCTTATGGAACTACACTGATTAATTTTGCAGAAAAAATATCCTCTTTTTCCTCTCCACTGGCAGTTGGAATGTCCGGAAATTTCAGGCAGATGAAACGACGTATTCTCAACATCGCCGTTTTTAGGAAAGAAACTCTTTATCAAAAAATGAGAGCATTGATAATTTATCTGGTCATTAGTGCTGTTTTTATTGGATGTACACCCATTTTATCCATTGATGCCTCTACTCAAAACGTATATCATTTTAGTGATACAGACAAAAATATCTCCCTGTTAGATATATCCGAAACATTTGGAACATATGATGGATCATTTGTTTTGTATGACAATAATTTGGATTCCTGGAAAATATACGATCTTGAAGAAGCCACCAAACGTATTCCGCCAGAGTCTACCTACAAAATATACGATGCATTATTAGGGTTGGAATCCGGAATCATCACACCAGAACACTCTTCCATGACATGGAATGGTGATGCCTTTCCTTTTCCATCCTGGGAAGCTGATCAGGATTTAAACTCTGCTATGCAAAATTCCGTTAACTGGTATTTCCAGGCAATTGATTCGCAGCTCGGAATTAACAGAGTCCAGGGATTTTTGAATAAAATAGAATATGGAAACCAGACAACCAGTTCAAATCTGGATTTATACTGGTCCGATTTTTCATTAAAAATCTCGCCTTTAGAGCAAGTAACATTATTAAAAAAATTTAACACAAATGAATTCCATCTAAATTTCCAAAATGTATTTTCTGTTAAAAATGCTATAAAAATTGCCAGTACACCTAATGGTAATTTCTACGGAAAAACTGGAACCGGTCGTGTCAACGGACAGGATATCAACGGCTGGTTTATCGGATATGTAGAAACTTCCGATAACAGCTATTATTTTGCAACCAATATCCAAAGTGATTCTAATGCAACTGGCAAAAAAGCATTTGAAATCACTTCTGATATCTTAAAAAAATTACATATATGGAATTAACAAATATGAAAGGGCTGATAGTTGTTATCAGTTCTTTCTTTTTATTCTATATTGATATTTGGGAACTTCTTTCGTACCATTATTCAGAATTTTATTCCCCATATATTTAAAACTCTTATCATCGTTGAACTTAACAGTCAGCTCACTTGTAATAACGGCATCATTACATATAAATGTATCACATACAGCATCAACAACCAGCACATTGTTTCCCTCTCCGCTATCTCTTATTTCAACGACCTCCGGTAAAGATGTTCCAAAATGAGTAGGGCTATAATTTAAACAGCCTAATCGTTCCCAGTCATAAGTTTGATGTTCCGAATCAAATACTGCCCATTTTTTAATTTGCTCCGCTGTTATCGGCAAAAACTCCATTATCAGATTTTCAAACTCTTCTGCCGGAATTCCACTTGAGTTACCTGAAAACTCATATCTCTCCCCGTATTTCATTCGATATAAATATTCATATAAACCATTATAATCTAACCCTTCCATATCAGATCTATCCCAATCAGAACATAAAAGATTATTCCCCTGATATCCAAGCAAATACACACACCTCTTTGAAACTTCCCTGCATTCATCACTTAAAGGTTTAATTCTTATCATAGAGCTGCCATCAACCGCTTCTGATACTTCCGGATATTTTGGAACACATAGCGTATAACCAAACCAGCCTTTTTCTGTATATTTCCATTCTTCTATCCTTGTATACGAAACATATACAATAGATGGATTGTCGTTCATACCCCAAACAACTTTCGCAGCCAGCAAATACATATCTGTCCCATCATAATTGAATTTGAGTCTTTCTATCCCACCATTCCTGTTAATCCTATATAAGACGATATCTCCTGGCAGATCCTGTTCTGCCCTGAAAAGAAATTCTTCCATTTTAGAATAATTAGCCATATTTGAATACGGCGCTGATGTAATAACGGGGACATTTTTTTCCTTTAATACTTCCTGCATTTCTTCCATTACTGTCTCAGAAACTACTACATTCGATGAAGTTCCTTTATCCGCCTTTTGATAAATGGCTTTCATCTGATTCATAACATTCTTACAATCTTCAATAGCTTCTTCTTTCACGACTTCATCTACTGGCAAATCATATCCTCTTTCTTGTACAGCATAATTCGCAGTTTCCTGTGAAATATATTCTAAATCAGCCCCTTTACATTTTGTATTTCCTATGAAAAAGCATCCCAAAATAAATAAAACACTCACCATCTTTTTCAGTTTTCTTTTTGTACTCATATCAATTATCTCCATAACATTCCTCCCACTTTTCGTCTGATAATCTTTCCGTATACCAGGTAACCTCTATTTCTGACCTTGATACATAATTGGATACATATTGAAATCTATCTTTATCTAACAGCCGAATGGTTACGCTATGACAAAACGCCTGATCTAATTCTTTTTTGTGGCCATACCGCATTTACTTCCAGTGTTATTGTTCCATCTTGATTTTCTATGTAGGAAACAACTTCCGGATATGGAATATATGGTGTGGGAGCAAAATCATATACGATTCCTCTGGTTCGATACCGATATGTCTGTGTTTCCGTGTGAAATACCGTTCCTGTCTGCAGTATCTCTGCGCTTATATTAAAATATTTTTTGAAATATCGCTTCAAATGATTCTTTTGGGATTTCATAAGTCTTTCCTTCCTTAAATTCATCAGTTTTTTCTTCCATTGAAAGTAAACGATCAAAAACATCATAAAAATTTATTCCATCATAATTTTTTCACTCCAATTAGAAGTAAACAATTTATTAAGTGTATATCCAAAAGGAAGTATATATTTTCGATTCAACTCCCGACATTTTTTATTTAACGGTGCTACCCGAAAGTCCCGATATCCAGACGGTCCATCATATCCTGCCGGATGATATTCTTCTATAAAGAAATACCCGTTTTCTGTATATTTCCATGAATTAGCTCTAAACTCATGATAATATGTTTCCTGCCAAGTATCCTCTTTCCATTTAAAAGAGCTTACTTCAACGTCTATTTTCCCCTGTTTGGTTTTCAGATCATACCGGATAAAATGATCCCCTGCTATAACTTGAAATATAGTAGTTTTTCCATTCTTCTCTTTTTCTGCTTTTTTCAAAAAATCATCTACTTTAATACTTTGAACCATATCCAGCTGATTGTAGGAATCAATTACTGCATATCCATATTTTCCAAAATAATCCATACTTTTTTGTATTGTACTCAGCTCATATAGTGCATTTTCTTTCGCAGCATTCTCATATATGCTCTGATAGTCTTCTGCCAGCATTTCACACTCTCTGTAAATTTTTTCTTTCGTATCTTCAATTGTCTTTTTCTGCTCTTTCTTTATGCCACATCCACTACAGACAGCAAGAAAAATAACTCCCACAAATATTTTCCAAATTTTTTTCATATCATTTTTCTCTTACATTTGTAATATTTAAAGGTAAAAATTATTCATTACCGAGATATTCATCCAGTATCGCCTTATCCTTTTCCACCACATAACCGCTTCCTCCAATATCTTTCACATTCTCTACCATACTGATGAGCAAAATAGGATTCTCTGTATCTCTATCTGTAGTAAAAACTGTAAACCAGCCAATTTCTGTTCCAGATGTATCTTCTTTTGTAGCTTTCAGTTCCGCTGTTCCGGTTTTTCCTGCTAATCTAATGTCTTCCCGGCATGCTCCATAACCAGTTCCTTCCGGGTTATTCACTACACCCTCTAACCCCTCCATAACCTCCGAAACAATTTGTGGTGAAAAAGCATCTTTTATCCAGATTTCACTGGAAGTGCTTCCACCATCCGCGTGAAGATATGGCTTTATCATATTTCCATCATTTAGAAAAGCCGTATAAATGCTTGCAAGATGCAAAGGATTTACCAGAATCTGTCCCTGTCCATACCCACTGTCAGCAAGCTGGATTTCTGTTTCTATCTTGTCCATATTAGAATATTGGGACTCTGACATTTTAATATCAAATGGAAGTTCCTGATTAAATCCTATTTGATTTAGAGACTGCATCAGTTGATCCGCACCAATTTTTAATGCTGCTTTTGCAAAATAAATATTATCTGAATAAATAAGCGCATTTTTCAAGATCACAGGTTCATAATCATGAAGTGTAGTCACTGTATAATCTCCCCACGAGGAATCTTTCTGCCACGCCAGACCCTCATTTCCAAAATCGTCATTTGCAGTAAATGCCCCCACTTTTAATCCAATTGCAGCAATTACAGGTTTAAAAGTTGAGCCAGGACACCATGTCTGGCGAAAGCGGTTGTATAAAGGCCTATCTTCATTTTCATTTAATGCACTCCACTGGCTGTTGTCCATTCCACGTACAAAATCATTATCATCATAAGATGGCGTACTTACCAACGCCAATACTTCCCCTGTGTAAGGATTCAAAGCCACAGAACATCCTCTGTCTTCTTTAAATTGTTCATAAAGAGTACTTTGAAGATCACCATCAATCGTAATATGGATATCTTCTCCATCTTTTCTAGGCTCATATGCAATAACACTTTTTTTATTTCCATTTGCATCTACAATACAGATCTCACATCCATCTGTCCCTTTTAATTCTTTTTTTCATAAAGCGTTTCCAGTCCCGTCTTTCCAATCACACTGTTTGTACGATACCCTTCCCCTTTATGTTCCTGCAAATCTTCGGCTGTAACCGCCTGTACATACCCTACCAGATGAGAGGCAGCTTCTTTTAGATAATAAGTTCGTACTTTTACATCAGATAACATAATACCTGGAATCTTCAATAATGTGTCCTGCTTTTCTTTTTCTTCCAGAACAGTTTCATCCGGATTCACTGTCAAAAGATCGACCTCTTGTATTTTAGGAATTGTTGCTACTGGTACAAAAGAATCTGCTTTTACCCAACCGGCTTCTAACTTATCCTCAATTTCGTCTGCTCCAATTCCAAGATACTCTGCCAGTTTTTTTATTGTATCTTCTCTGTTCTCCATCCTGCCCGGAACAATTCCTACCGAAGATGCAGTTCCCTCTCCAGCCAACTGACGACCATTTCTGTCTAAAATATCTCCTCTCTTTGCCTCTTCTGACGTTACCTGAACTTTATCCGTTGCAGATAACTCTGGAAAAATCAACTGATCCTGCCAGATTAAATGATATCCTGTCCAGTTATGTGAAAAATACCGCATCGTTGGTAAATTCTACATTTCCTGCAGCAGTCTGCATATTTGTTGTATAGGAAACTGCCGCATTTCCGTTTTCTTGTCTTTTTACTGTAATATCGGTTATGGACAGATCAGACATCTCAATGCCTTCATATATTTTTAGAATTTCGTTCTATAAATTCTTCCTTACTGTTCATGCTGCTTTTTTTTCTGATCCAGCATGGCATACATTTGCTCATATTCCCCTTTTTTCAATATATTTCATATATTCCATTAGTCTTTTTTCAGGAACATTACAATTCATTATTGTTACAATACCGATTTCACCACCAATCAATATACTGCTAAATAAAACTATTTTTGTGATAATCTTCGTGTGTTTTTTTCTTTTCTTTTTTCTCATATAGTTTTATTTCTCCTTTTTTTTTCGTATTTTCTTAAATATTACACTTGTAATATTTAAACGTCAAGCTTTTTCTTAGGTTTATATATGTAGACAAGAGAAAAGATTTGGATAAAAAAGAAAGGGCATATCAAAGCCTTCTTTGATAAAGAACTTTACGACACCCTGAGGTAATGGTTTCTCCGGATGTTTCCCAAAAGCTATAATCACTCTCCAGAAGAACCAAAAACGATTTTTAATTTTTCTCTCAGAAAAAAAGAACTACTCTAAATCTGCTGATCTTTGAAATAACCCTGCTCGTTTCTTATAATCACAAACATATTCAGGCAACACATTCTTTGCTGGCAGATTATTATAGCGGAAAACGCAACAAATCCCTTTATTAACTTTTGTTCCATATATTTCCTGTACCAATCCTATTGTTTCATCATCTGAACAAAAAGCTCTTCGGAATCTCCCTACAATCCCTGATAATAACGCAAATCTGTTTACTATGTCCTCTCTGTCAATATACAAGCCAGCTAATCTCTTTATTATAGTATCTAAATACTTCTTCCCAATTCCACTACTCAAAATTTCTTCAGTCACTGTTTCTGCAGATGTGTTTTTTATATCAGCCAGAGTTTCCCTGGCTGAATTCTTCCAATATATACCTGTTAACACTTCTCAATGCTGACACTTTTTTCCTTCGCTTCTCATCTTTCACCTGCTATACTTCACTCTGGCTTGAATTCATTCCCTCTCTTCCAGTTCCGATTTATAATCTTCCAAGTCCATAAAAAGTGTCTTCGACACTTCAACTCCCCCTGCCCCTCAATCTTGAGGGGATAGGGGTTTCTTTCAACTTTTCATTCATAATAGGCTTATGAATATCTTACAAAAGAATCTTTACTGACTACTATGAAGAAATTAAATATACACTTCATCCCAGATCTACTGAGATGGAAAATATCGATAAGATGATCAACTGTGGTGATCCTTCTTATGGTGGTGCCATGTACGGTTGTCCCCATTGCGGCAAGCTTAAATTTGTCCCATTCCGATGCCACAGCCGTTTCTGCCCTACCTGCGGAAACAAGTATTCCATGGAACGCACTACTTCCATGTCTTTTAAACTTGTTAATGTCCAGCACCGCCACTGTGTTTTTTACTATTGATGAAAATCTTCGTGACTTTTTCTTGAAGACCGTACTCTGCTCGACTGCCTCTTTCACTCTGTTACCAGTGTCGTCTCTCGTATGTTCTTCAAAATGAACAAGTCTAAAAATTATACACCTGGTTTTATTATGGTACTACATACTTTTGGCAGGGATTTAAAATGGAATCCCCACATCCACTGTCTCATCTCTGAAGGCGGTTACAGTGATGATGGATTCTGGCGTCCGGTCCACCACTTCAATTATACTTATCTGCGTAATGCTTTCCGCACAGCACTGCTTGATGAAATGGGACGCAGACTCGGATCTTCTTTCAAAAAATAAAATCCCAGTGCTACACGAATCATAAAAGAAGGCTTTTACGTTTATGCAAAACCAAACAAGTGTGACCCTGAAACGGTCATAAAATACATTGGACGTTATCTTGGACGGCCAGTTATTGCCACATCCAGAATTGACAGCTATGATGAGGACTCGGAAACAGTCACATTTCATTACAACCGTCATGAAGATGACAAATATATTCAGGAAACAATCCCTGCATTAGATTTCATCAGGCGTTTGATCCGGCACATACCGGAGAAACACTTTAAAATGATCCGGTATGGCGGTCTTTATGCACGTCACCGCGAAATAGATAAAAATCTGCACCTAGCAATTTCAAAAGCGAAACGGCATACTCTGCGCGACTTTAACAAATGGCGCACAGCTATCCTTTCTTCTTTTGGATATGATCCATTAAAGTGTCCAGACTGTAAACATGAAATGCTCTTTCTGGAACTTTACTTTAACCACAAGCGCGTCTCCCTCGAAGAAATGTACGAGAAAATAATGTCCAAAGCTCGTAGAAGATGGTCTTCTGCATAATTTTTATGGATTCTGTGATATAATCCTCTCAAAGGAGGAAAACACCATGAAACCAGATATCGAGGAACTGCGCAAAAAATACATCGAAAATCCACCAGAAGGAATGACTTCCAGGGACATTCGCCACATGAGCGAAGAAGAACTTCTGGATATGGATTATTTTCTAAATGATGACGAACTTGATGACGATTTTGGAGAGGAAGGCTTTTATATCTTCTAATCCAAGAATCGTCTTGTCGTCGTGCCCGCCTCCGTGCGGGCATTTTTTCAATTCAAGAGAGCGCCACAGGCGGTCTTTCCTATAAAGTAAAGAAAAACCAGCCCGTTTCCGAGCTGGTTCCAATTCACATAATGTATAAATAACATCCAGTCTTGCTTATTTTACTTTTTATTACAGAACCAACTAATGAATCACAATCTCTTCCGCCCGATTGTAAATGTTGTTCATAGCTTGTATCCACGCCATCTGATTCTATTCTTTCAATTCGTCCGTTACATCCTCAAGAGCTTTCCATGATGCTCGATTTCCCTCTACATATCTGTCTTCGCACTGATTCCACGCCACGCTCATTACCATATGCCTGTGCAGTATCAATATGTCTATATCCAATCTCTACCGCTGCTTTTACAGCGTCAGCAGCCTTATCATCATCAATAAACCAGGTTCCAAGCCCAAGCTGTGGAATTTTCTACTCCATTATTCAATACAATACTTCTATCAAACATTTCATCTACCTTCCTATTTTAGTTTTCTATATTCTTCATCACTTACCGGTTCAAGCCATTCATTGGAACTATTTTCGCCCGGCACTTCTATTGCAAGATGGCTAAACCATTCATCCGGTGCGGCACCATGCCAGTGTTTCACTTCTGCCGGAATATTGATGCAGTCACCTGGCTTCATTTCTACAGCTTCTTTACCTTCTTCTTGATAATATCCTCTTCCGGCAACACATACTAGGATCTGTCCTCCCCCACTTTTTGCATGATGAATATGCCAGTTATTTCTGCATTAAACTGGACTACACCCTCACAATCCCTTGTAGTTGCTGGCTTTAACGGCATACACTGTGCTTTGTGCGAATCTGTCCTGACGAGCAGTTTCTGCCAGGTTATTTTTCTGTTTCTTCCTCGTTCCAAACCTCTTTTGCAAGATTAAAGACTGCCCATCCTTTTTGGCCAGCCTGCATAGAATGCTACGTGAGTGATGATTGCTGCGATCTCTTTCTGTGTTACCCCATGATCCTTTGCATTCTGTAAATGGAATTTCAAAGAGGAATCTGTAATTCCCTGTGCCATCAGTGCTACGACTGTGATAATGCTTCTTGTCTTTAAATCAATATCTTCATTGTTCCAGTTCTCTCCGAACAGAACATCATCGTTGAAATGTGCAAACTCTGGTGCAAATGTTCCCAGAGCATTTCTTCCTGCTGTCTGTGTAATCTTTGCCATGACATCAAACCTCCGTCTTTCTTATTTATGGTAATTTGTTATACTCTTCTTCCGGTAAAAACTCCAGCCATTCGTTGGAAGCTCCCTCTGCTGGAACTTCAACAGCCAGATGCTGGAACCAGCTGTCTTTCGCTGCTCCATGCCAGTGTTTTACTTCCGGTGGAATGTTTACCACATCTCCAGCTTTCAGTTCACGAGCCGGTTTTCCTTCTTCCTGGTACCATCCTCTTCCACCAGTAACCAGAAGGATCTGTCCACCTTTATGATGGATGTGGTATGCATTGATTGTTCCCGGAGCGAAAGTAACCAGACCAACTGGTACTCTCTCTGTTGTAAGCATATTCAGATAACATTCACCTGTAAAATACTTTGCAAATGCTACATTTTCCTCACCGATTGGAAATACGTTGCCACCGCCTAAGTCTTTTTTCATCTGTTCGATATCCATGAAAATCTCCTCCTTGCGTTTTTATTTTATGGTACAACCTGAAGTAAGCTCTAGGTCAATAGGTTTTGCAACTTTTTACATAAAGTTCACATTTTTCCTGTGACAGTTTGCATTTCAGATTCACTTTATTTCTTATCGTTTTTTATCATACACCCATATTGCTTTCTATGTCCAATACCCATTATTATGTGTTGCTTAATGCCTTTTAAGCATAATCTGTTTCTATATCACAATGCAAAACAGATCTGCTGTATTCTGGCAGACCTACTTTGCATTATGATATAGCTTAAATCTGTTTGATAAGATTCAACTCTTTCTTTGGATAGTGCTTTTTTAACTTCTGGTTTTCCTTTATTAGATTCTCATTTTCGCTTTTCAGTTTCTGTAGCTGTTGCCGGAGCAGATTCATTTCCGCTTCCATCGCCTGACTGATAATGTTTCTCCTTGATCCACCATACCAGCCTGCTGTTCCATTGCTGCATCAATCTCACCTCTTACAATCGGATTCTTGTAAAAGAATCCTCTAGATAAACCAGTCTTTTGCATCAGTGCTGGTACGGACACCTTTTCTCTCTCCAACACCATTGTTCGTATTGTCAGGACTGCCCGTTCCACTTTTTCTTCGCTCTTTCTTTTTATTCAATTCCAGCATCTTGTCGTATTTGCTCATATTCTTCTCCCCATCCGTCCAGATTTGCTAAGATAATCTGTGACATAAGATTTCTTACTTCCCTTTGTCTCATCTGCCAGTCTCTGATTGCTCATTTTCCGGTAGTACTGGACGCTTTTCACTCCTTTATGACCCAGGAGCTTTGCTATCGTCCAGTCATCCACATGGAGTTCCGTTAATTTTACCCCATAGCAGTGCCGGAACATATGCGTTCCAAATCCGAATAAGTTTCCGCTGTCATCCCGGATATCTTTTTCATAGATCATTCGAAGCACTTTATCCTGCAAGGTTTGGTAACTGATTGGTCTCTCCGGTTTGTTCTCGTCCGCAAAGATATAAATGCTTTCAGGATAATGCTCATTTGCATAACTGACTGCCTTTCCAATCAGCTGTGCCAGTTCCTGGCTAATCGGCTTTTCATATCTTCTGGTTTTGGGCTGATATATGACAATCATATCCTGACTTCCATTCTTATAAAGGCAGTCTTTCCGCAAGGTCAGCGTGTCGTAAATTCTGGTTCCAAGCATCTGGTGGATGATCACTGCCCTTGCTATCTGCTCTTCCATTTTTACAATCTGGGCATTCAGTCTTTTCAGCTCACTGTCCGAATAAGATTTGAATTCTGCTTTCCGTTCTGGTGGAAAATCAGATTTCAGGAAAAGTTTTGTCAGGTGTGGAAAATTATAAATCTTTCCAATTGTTTCCAACACATTTCGGATCTTTAGCAGGTCATCCCGGATACCCTTTCCTCCGCTTGCTTCTACTTTGATGTTTATTAAAAATTGTTCTATGATCTCCCGGTCAATCTCTTCGCAGGTGCTGATCTTGGAATGCTTTTCATCCAAATACTTTGAAAATTTATTCATGGCGGACAGTTCACGTTTTATACTGCCAAGGGCTTCGGTTTTCAGATGATGGTAAATTGCTTTTTTTACTTCTTCCCGAATATCTGGTTGCCGGATTCCTCTGAAATTTAGTGTCTTATGGTTGACAATCGGATTTGTCCGCAGGATAAGCGGAAGCCTTTCCAGATGCCAGATATCCTTTGCCAGCTCATTGGTTTCTGATCGGTCCAGTGTAAATTCCAGAAGGCTTTCAAAATACCGGATCAGGGCAGCTTTTTCCACCGATTCAGTCTGAATGTTCGTCACTTTATGCTTCGTCAAAAAGCCTACCGTTTTGTATCATCCACATTTTCAACTGCTTTATCCAGAAGTCTTTTTTCTCTGTCAAGCAGGCTGTTTTCCTGATGGGATGACTTCTGAAAAAAATTCACATAAGCTGTTAAAATAATGCCTTTCCCTTTTTATGGTCAGGATGGATACCTGCGTTCCACGGTAGTAAATGTATTCGACAAATTCTGTCTGAAGCTGGTTTTCCGGCAGTTTATCCAGATCAAAATATTGTTCCTTATTCAGCTTTTCCTTTTGCTCATCGGTAGCCAGCTTATAACATTCCAGTTGTTGGAATTTCAGTTTATTATCCATGCTTCTCTCCTTTCTGCATACAGGCAAGCAGGCTGTTTTCCTCTTCCTCAAAGTATGCGTCATTTTCTTTAGCAATTTTTCTTGGCATATAATCTATATACTGCATGGTCATTTCCTCAAACGTATGTCCCAGATAGTCCCGGATGCTTTGGATTGATACGCCATGCTCATAAAAATTGGTTGCTACGGTATGTCGGTAATCATGAGACTTAAAAATATATTCTCCATTCTGTATGCCTATCTGGGAGCAGTATTTTTTCATCTGCCCCATGAAGGTGCTTTTGGAAAATGCTCCACCTTTCCGATTCCGAAAAATGTATGCTTCTTTTTTCGGTAGGGTGTTTTTTCAGATAAACCTGCATCAGACGATACAATGTTACCGGAATGGGAACCCTTTTATAATTTTTCATTTTCACCTGGTAGACCTTCATCCAGCAGTCACCATTCTGGATATAATACGCATCCCCTTTTTAAGGTGCAGACCTCACTGATCCGGAGTCCCACACACCAGAGATGTAAAAACATCATTCTCAGGTGTTCAGGAAACTGTGAGAGGTTTTGGATATTTCCATATACACATCCTCTTCCACACTGCTGTCGTGGTGGACTGGGATCTGTTTTTCCAAGTAATACGATGCATAAACGGAACCTTTTTATATACCCCTTTACTTCCAGAAATTTCATAAAAACTGTATTCCCGAAACATTGGTATTAAATGTCTTTGCTCCCATAGCACCATTCTGCAAATTCTTTAAATATACATCAATCAGGCTGGCATCACACTTGGTAACTTCCAGTTCGCTGATCTCCTGCAAAAAATTTCGAATGGTTCGGAATCTTTCGTACACCGTGCTGAGCGCCAGTTCTCCGATTCCAATTTCGTACTTCATATATTCCTGAAGCAGCAATCGATTCTTGGGCTGTAGAACTTCCTGAAATGATATTTTTTTCTATACTGTCACTCTGGTTTATTCTTTCTTTGGCAATACGAAACCGCTCTAAATACCAGATGGTAGCATCCCATCTTGTTTCATCAGTTTCTATAAAAATCACTTTACGGGCAGTTTCCACAATGCTCTTCAGTCGTTTTCGCCGTTGCTCTTTCTCGACTTTCTGCTTCAGGTAGTCCTGAAATGCTGTTTCCTGTTCCAGCTCCAGAAGCTGGATATCTGTAATCTGATCCCGGATGCAAAATTCGTAAAAAGCTGTAGCCCGGTCAGTTTATATTCCCTCAGTCTGAAATTTCATAATTCTTCAGAATATATTCCAGCACGGTAAAAATCTGACGTTTCAGTTTCTCACTGGCTGCCGCTTTAAAATTCCAGACCATGTTACTCCGACACCGTACCGTTTCCACACTCTTTACGATTACAGGATCTGAGTGGTATGGAACAAAAAGTATTTCATTTTTATATTTCCATTCACATTCCCTCTGTCCAGCCGGAGTTTTCATCCGTTCCCGGATGTACGCCTGCCGTATCCGGTCGAACGTTCCGGTATATCGGTAAATGTAATTTCGCTTTATCAGCGGTGTTATATATAATTCAAATTTCATTCGCAGTTCATAATCTATTTCCGAAAGATGTTCTACCATCTCATCTGCCAGAAACAGCAGAATCTGTTCTGTAATGGAACTTCCTGCTTCCTCTTTTGCAAACTCCCGGATTTCTTTTCGTAGCTGCTCAATCCGCCTGCTCCGTTCTTGTTCTGCCTCTATAAAAGACTGTAAAAACGCAGGCATAAAAACCACCTCCTATAGCAATTCCTCAATCCCATACAGGGAGGAGTGTTTCTCGTAGAATTCCTGGCTGGCATCCAGCAGTTCATCATCCACAATGTCTAGATAATTGATGGTTGTCTGGATGTGGCGGTGTCCATAGGCCAGCTGTATCAGTTCCAGCGACCATCCTGCTTTTCTCCGCTCATTTCCAAAGTAATGCCGGAGCATATGAGGCGTGATCTTAATCCCTGTTTTCTTATCCATTCTTTTTAGCATGGAGTATACTGCTTCCACGTTCATTGGTTTTCCGATATTATCCCCGGAAATATTCACAAACAGGCTTGTCTGGTGCTGAAGTAGTTTTCGGTACTCTGCGATATACAGATTTAAAAAGCCGAAGGTATCTTTGCTGATCTTCGCACTTCGGTATTCTGCATTCTTTGCTCTCGCGCCATTTTCATTGTCCTCACGGAAATATACCCGGATTATGTGGTTCTGATAATCAATGTCCTTACTGTAATCAATTCCTAAGATCTCACCGATTCGGTAGCCTGTCTCTGCCAGAAGCAGCATGAGAAGCCGATCTCTTATATTGGTACACGCTTTCAAGATTTCCACAATTTCATCTTTCTTTGCTGCTCTCGCCTTATGCTCTTCCTCTTTTAAATAGCCTTTGAAACTCTTTGATCGTATGCTTTTTCTTTACGCCTACTGCATCCACGGCTACAAAATAATTATAGGACAGGACTTTCAGCTCCCCGAACTGCTGGTACTCTTCTTCTATAAAAAGATAGAACCTGAACACATCTCTTAAGTATGCGTTGCAGGTTCCATTGTTTGGAGATCTGTGATTTTTATCTCTGGTATGCTTCCCGGCTTTCAGCCAGTATAAAAATTCCACAAAGTGATTTGTCTGTTCAACATAAGGCATTTGATATACGTCTGTCAATTCCTTTTTCTTTTCATGGATGTATTCCAGATAGTACAGGATTGCAAGTGCGGAGCGTCGCACCGTATTCGGTGAACATTTACTCCGTATCTTGTGCATCAGATATTTGGTTGGAAGCAGGACGATATCCAGTGTTTCCACATCTCTGATAAAGAAATAAACGGTGGAACCCTCTCTTTCTTTTTCCAGTTCATATCGTCTCATTCCTGCTCACTTCCTTTCCTCTAACGCTATACACAGTATACCCAACTCATGCCGATAAAGCTATCACAAATACCACCAATTCGGTCAAAACCGCTCCTGAAATACCACTAAACTTTTTGTCTTATTTTCTGTCCAGATCTGGGCAGAACCAACAACACCACGGATGTTATCAGCTGTAGTAACGCTCCACTTTCCGGCTTCGGATAAAGTCCTCTACTTCATCGATTTTTTCTGCCATCTGGCACTTTGGCAGGGCGTCCAGAACATCTCCCCGGTACTTTCCTTTCTTTGCCGCTCGGTGGTCTAAAATGGACACTACACAGGTGTCCTGCTCCGTCCGGATCGCCCGTCCGAATCCCTGGCGCAGTTTCTTCTGCATATCTGGAACAACAACATTTTTTGAATGTAGGATTCCAGTGATCGGTATTGTTCCCTTTGTGCTTCATGGATGGGGTCCGGTACAGCAAACGGCAATTTTACAATGATCAGGGAGGATACCATATCCCCAGGAAAATCCACACCTTCCCAGCAGGAGCCGGCTGCAAACAGAACGGCATTTTCCATCTTCTTAAACCGTGCGATTTCTTCCTGTGAGTTTCTCCATACCTGCACCATCGGGAACGGGATCTGATCCCGCAGGAGCTGCTGCACATTTCCCATCAGGGTATAAGATGTAAACAGTACCAGTGTATGCCCAAAAGTAGAACACACCAGATCACGGATCTGGCCTGCAAGTTGCTCGACCTCTTCCCGGCTTCCCTTTGAGCGTCGCTTTTAAATTCTCAGGAATATAGAGCAGACAGTTCTCTCTGTAACAAAATGGGGATTCTGCTACACACTCCCGGACTCTGCTTTTTCTTTTCCAGCCCGGTCATCTGTCTGGTCCTTACAAACCCATTTCCGGCTTTTAAAAGTTCCACTGGTGAGAATCGAGGGAAATCCCCTGTCCCATAAGGAATCATGGAGAAACCTTGGAATCTCTGCTAACAGCCATAAACACAGGATCTCCCCTGCCGTCTGGCTGAAGAAATAAAACGTATCTGGTATCCTTCTTCAGAAACCAGCCGAACAGCTCTTCCATCTCTTCCAGCCGCCGGAAGATCCAGTAAGGGACATTTCCAGCAAGTCTTTTAAGCATAAGACTGAGATTCCCCCTTACCTGCTCCAGAGAAGATCGGCACTTTGCCGGAAAATAGAAATTTTCTTTTCCAGCTATGTCATCTCCCATCCCGGCCTGATCCTTACGGATTTCCATTGAAAGTGTATTAAACCAATCCTGTAGTCTCTTACCTTCCGAACTTTTATGCTCCCTGTTTAAGAAATACGAGATTTCCTGCACATCCTCTCTTCCAATACTTCTCCCATCCATCTGGCTGGCAGCTTCTGGGAGCTTATGTGCTTCATCTACTACCAATGCTCTGTAATCCGCCAGCAGAGGCCGGTATTCATTCATCCGGTGCATGGCGTCTGCCAGAAGATAATTGTGATTGCATATCTGTATAAAAACTTCCTCTTTTTTGAAACATCCAAATATTTCTGATAACGGCATCCTGCTTTCCCCGGACACTCCCTGGGGCAGAATTTCGGTACGCACACCAGCCTGCGGTCAAAACCGCTCAGGTTATGTACGGAATCTAAATCAAAGTTATGCCGGAGGGACTTCAATGCCTCCATCTGTGCCTGATTTTTATTCTTATCCCGGACTGCCTCCAGTCTTTGGGCCAGCCTGTAATCGCATACAAAATGTTCCTTTCCCTTGCGGACAACTGCCTTTAATTCTCCCTGAAGCAGATCTGCTTTTAACAGTACATCCGATAAAAAAGGAACATATTCCTCTATGATAGCTTTCTGTAAGGCAATGCTGGAAGTGGATACCACCACAGGCCGCCTGTCACATCCCGAATAACCGGAATGCAGTACACTATATTTCCGCATCAGGATGCAGGCAGTCAGATAGGCATAGGTTTTTCCAATGCCCACTCCTGCATCACAGAGCGTGATCTCATTTTTCATAAGGGCATCCAGCATTTCATGGCAGAGACGGATCTGTTCTTCTCTTACGTGAAGCCCGACTTCCGGTAGAAGTTCCCGAAAGATTCTTTCCACTTCGCCATGCGCCCTTTGTGATATTCATTTTTATAACACATTACTTCTCCTTGCCGGGAAGCTTATCTTACCGTACCCTTACGGACGGATCTGACTGCTTCCGGTGCTTTTTGCTCCCTGCTCCTGCATTTTCTTTATGGCAGCATTTCCCCGTGCCATCATCCTTCGGATATCCGTCCGGGAAACATTCCATGTCCTTACCTTCTGTGGAGCATTCCTTACCTGCTCGGACAAATGCCTTTCACAGAGTTTCGGATAAACCACCATGGCTTCTGGCAATTCCAACGGATACTCGATCATGGGATGGTACACAATATCCCGGATCACCTGCTCATAGCTTTCCATCTGCATTCTGGCTGTACTATCCTGGTAAATATTTTTTTCCTTTCATGGCACTGTAGACCTGCGATGAGATATATCCCAATGATTCAAAACTACAGTATCCATAAGGAGTTACACCGGAAAGGGAATCCGGATCTTTTAAGGCATTCAGATATACATCTTTTCCCTGGGCGATCAGCCACATCCGAAAATCGGAAAAGCTGTCATCACTGCACCCTGTTTCCATCAGAATACCTGCCGCTGTCCATAAGCCATACTTATAAGCTGCATCCCGGTAACTGTAAACCAGATTATGGAATTGCAGAACATCCTCCGGTGTCATATAGAAAAGCTGTTGCTTGATCCACACCGCCGAAGCATCCAGATCGGTGCCGCACACTTCCTTTGCTTTTTCAATCAGATTCCAGAACTGATCCTTGCTCATCCCACTTCTTTTTGTTTCTTCCATCTTTCTCTCCCCTTGATGTGACGTTAACACCACAACGAACACGTCTGTAGTCTCCCACAGCCGCATGGTATCTGATATCAACGACACACTTCTTCATTGATTTCTTTTTTATCTTGCTGTTCCGCATTTGACCTCGCACCCCGGAACTATCCCTGTATTTCTTCTGGAAAAGGGGACACTACAGGCGGGCGGCTGGCCTGCCGCCGCTCACAGATGTCCTGGGGGGTCTTTCTGATTACAACCCGAGTCCATCTTCCGCTCTCTGGCTGGTAACGTGTATCATTATCCCCCGTCCGTGATCCTGGCGAAAGGCTGCCACCGCCTTATTCACAGCTATGCTTTCTCGCTCCAAGTCTAAGAATCTTTACCCTATACTTAATCATGGCGCTCATACTGTCACGCTTCTACGGTTGGGAACGTACCTGTAGTGCCGATATTCACTTGCCAAAGAACAGCCGAGGGATGTCCCTCTGCTTACTAGCCGATGGCAGTGTATTTTTTATTCACTTCACAGAAAAATTTTTTATCGTGCTTCCCCGGATCTGTTTTTCTTTTTTTCCTTTTGCCGGATTCTTCTGCTGTGCATCTTTCTTCTGCTTTTCTTTCTGCTCTTTGGCTTCTTCCGGCGGCATCTTCATCACATGAAGTTCCCCGTTAAACAGGGTGAAAATTTCCGGTGACTGATATTTTTCTTTAAACTTTTCAATCTGCTCCGGTGTCAGCGAAGTAAAATCGTCTTCTGTCAGTCCTACTACAAGGAATGTTCCGGCAATGGCATCATAGACCTGTCCTCGGTCATCGTACAATGCCCGATTTAACGGCAGCCCCTCAAATTTTCCATTGCCGTTTAAAAGGATTCCAACTTTATCATCAAACGGATAGGTCATTTCAATGTCACCGCCTACCGCCTGCTGCAGATCCTCCAGCTCATTGGGGATGTTCTTGACATAGGGTGCTTTCATCGGCTCGACTACCAGCACCGTCATCATTTCTTCCTGCATTTCGGACACTTCTTTCTCATCCATCGTATCAATCCTCCTGTCTGTTCGTTCTGATAATCAGCCGATGAGAGCCTTTTGTTTTATTCAAATTTCATGGACTTTTTGATTTTCTCCCGTAACCTCCGCAGTCTTGTATAAACAGTCTGCTCCGGCAGTTCCATGTGATGGCTGATCTCCTTTGGTGCATATCCCATCATCTTCAGGACAATCATCTGAAGAGTTTTTCTTATCAGTCGATAACAGGATCTGGAGCAATTCCTCATTCTCCACGGTATCGAGCAGGGCTTCCACACTCTCTGGCTGAGACTCTCCTGATTCTTTTTTCTTCCAGAAGCAGTTCCATACAGTCCAGAAGTGAGGTCTGATGTTCCCGGAATCTCCGCTCTGCGTTAAAATCGTTCCAGTCATACTCCCGGAGCTTCTGGATCGTCTCTTCATCCACACCCTGCTCACGCAGGATCTTCTCTTCCTCTGCTTTCCACTGGTTCCATCTATATTCTTCTTTTGCTTTGTTATAAGCCACTTATCTTTTCCTCCGATCTGAATTTTTGTGAAATCAAATCGGAGTGTGGCGGTGATCTGGCTCGTTCTTCCTGTCCACAGGAATGTCCGGCATCTCTGCTGTTTCCCTGCAAACACGGATCTCCTTTGTAATCATATCTTTACAAAGGCACAGTGTATCGGATGCACCTGTCAGTTAACGGTCAGAAACCTGTCAATTGACGGTCAATTTTTATCACCTTCTTTCCAGCACAAATAAAATAAGACGAACAATCTTTTTACGGATTATTCGCCTTACTGCTGTTCGTTTTCATTATTCAATTCAAATTTGTAACCTATATCCCTGACACTGACAATGCAATTCCCGGCACCGTCTTCAACGACATTCAACTTTTTTCTCAATCGCTTTACCAGACACCAGATGATATTTTTAATATCACCAACAGAATAATCTTTCCATACAAGCTGGTAAATCTGTTCAAATGTGTATAGCCATAGCTTAACCTCCCTGTCGTGCTGGGGGCTTCGCTGTCGTCTTTGCCCTGTGATACCAGTCCCAGATTGCAGCGTCAGCTATCAAACGGCGGTTTCCATTCTGTATATATTCAAGCTCGCCGCTATCCATAAGCTCGCGCGCAGCTTATTTTCCCCGATACCGCTAATCTTGCTCATTTGCTCAACGGTCTTTAACATAGGGAATACAGGGATAGCGGCTTTAACCGGGCGGCTGTTAGCACAACCTCGCGGGAATTGCACCCCTGCTCATTTAAGGCAGCTTTACCCATTGCCTGCGACGCTCTGAACGCTCGGACTGTGGATGTAAAGGCTTATCTTCCCTCAATGCGTGTCGTCGCCCGCAAGCTGCTAACTTGCTTCCCGTCGCGGTGTTTTTCGCTCGGCTTTTTCCCGATAAGGAAATAGCGTCATGGCGCACCCTCTGTATGGCTCGGCGCAAAAAGGACGTACCCGGTTTGCCCTATACTGCGTCGCCGTTATCTTGCGTCGCTTTCTTTGTCAAGGAACATACGGGGCTGCTGCGGATTGATACGAAACGGAAAAGGGGTTAGATGATTTGACAGTTCATATATGAGGGTAGAAGTGTCCCCGGCGGTGGACGAGCTTTTTTTGATAAGCTGAAATGTGCCGTACTTTGTCGATACGCTCTATATATCATGGCGGCTACCTCCATTAGCCGCCGTTTTTACGGTGTTAGGTTGCCGTCGTCCGGCAGATTCGTCCGGCATTTTTTTTTTATGAGTAAGGGCGAAAAATCAATCGTAATCATAAAATTATGGTCATGTATTTCAATTATTGGATTTGTACAATTCATCATAAGTAATAGCTTTTTCACAATGTAAAGTCCTTGTCCAGACGTACCATTACTTCTTGAAACATCTGCTACATAAAAGCGTTCCAACAGTTTTGAATATTCTTCTGTAGGAATAGATGCAACAGGATTTTTAATACAGAGTTGTACAGAATCTGCAATATTAATTAGTTGAATTACAACATTATTTGTAGTGGATGTTACCGCATTGAATATAAGATTTTGTATAATGCGAATACACGCCTTTCTGTCAGCATTAAGATAGATGTCCATATTAGGTATTTCTATTTGGGGTTCAATTCCATTAACGCTGAAAATCGAATAATTGTCTAGCAGGATTTCAGTAAGCAATGAGCATAGCTCAACCTTTTCATAGTAAAATGGATATTGTCCTGCTTCTAAAAGAGAGATTTGATAAAAGTCATCTATGAGACGTTCTAATCTCAATGCTTTTCCGGATAATGCTGAAATATATTCCGCTCTTTTTTCATCAGGCGCACTTGATAGAAGTTGCAAATATCCGCGAATGGAAGTTAGTGGTGTCCGTAAATCATGAGAAAGGCAAGAAATATTCTCTTTTAATTCATTCTCCTTTTTTTGAATTTCGCCCAGATAAATATTATCTTTTGATACAATCTGATTTATGATTTCAACCAAATGCTCTAACCGCCTATCAGATAAAGACACTGTAACTAACTTTTTCGTTTTTCTATTCAGAATAGCATTTAGTTGGACGATTACTTTATATATCTGTATTTTCCAGTTAATTAAAGAAATTGAAAGGATAATGACCAATGCTATCAGAACAAGAAACATAATCGCCCAACCCATATTCTACCTCCCTTTTACTTGATTTCTTTTCTAATCATAATAAGACCGCCAACAATCAAAAGAGAAATGCACCCTATGAAATAGAATGGTAAATGCTCAATAATACCCATTGTGCGACAAGAGCTGAAATTCATCCAATAGTACATAGGATTTCCATATACAAAAAATTTTAAGGGTATTGAAACCGTCTCCATATCACTCCATAGCATTAAGTAAACAGACGCTCCACTGAATACATATAAGCAGCAAATCCCTGTTACAATCCCTGTATTTTGAATAACGACACATAAAAAAATAGAAATGCTTTCTAATGCTAATAAAACCGTTCCGCAAGCAAGAGCCCATCCCAAAAGGTTTATTACTTCACTCGCAGTTGGAATGTAACCGGATTGTATGATTTCAATAACGAAAAATGTAGCTACAAAAATCAGATACGTTATCAGAGACACCACCAATATTGTAATCGCTTTGGTGTAGTAGAGAATAGTTCGTTTAGTGCCGTATGCAACAGTAATTTGATTGTACCCGTATTATATTCTTTTGTAAAAAATATGGTTGCAAATAAAATGCCAATAATCCAGAAAAAGGCTGTATATGCAAGAGATGAGCGGGCAACAGTTTGAAACGTTGGTATTTCACTAGATAGATAACACTTAGCTTGAAATCCGATTACACTTTCTGTTCCATCTCCGGCTCCAAAAAAGTCATGTCACCAAGTGCAAAAGAGACCATTATAACCGCCGCACATACGCCTAATATAGTTATCAATATCTTTGAGTGACGCAATTTATAAAATTCAGCTTTAAAATGGTTAATCATTTTGGCACCCTCCTATCAAATTAGTGTAATAAGTTTCAAGACTATCTCCAGATTGTGCTAACTGATAAATCGTAATATTATTTGCACTTAGCAACGCTGATACTTTTCCGGCATTTTCAACATAATCATATAGATGAATACTTTTGTCTGGCATAACAGAAAAATTTGAAGTATTCAGTTTGCTTTCCAATAAAACACTAGCAGCAGCTACATCATTCACTTGCAACAACAAATGCTTTTTGCAGCGTTTGTCTAACTCTGTAGCGGTAATTTCCTGTAAAAAGTTTCCCCTCATGTAAGATACCATATCTATTTGCTAATTGATGAAGTTCCGTGAGAATGTGACTTGAAATCAAAATAGTGATTCCACGTTCTTTATTTAGTCTTTTTGAGTAAGTTTCTTAATTCGATAATTCCAGTAGGGTCTAGTCCGTTAATTGGTTCATCTAGTACGAGAAATTCAGGATTCCCAAGCAAAGCGATTGCGAGAGCTAGTCTCTGCCGCATACCCAAAGAGAAATCTTTTGCTTTTTTCTTTCCGGTATCTTTCAAACCAACTAATGCTAAAGCATTATCAATGCAACCTTTTCCTGGAATACCGCGTTGCAAACGTTGTACCTCAAATTTTCATAGGCTGTCATCTGCTTTGCAAGTTTCTTATTGCTTTCACCGAATAAAGCAATTTTGCCAGTAGTAGGTTCTGCCAGTCCGGTTAGTAAACGAATCATTGTTGTTTTACCGGCACCGTTTTCTCCGATAAACCCATAAATATCTCCTTGCATTACAGACATAGATACTTGATTTAGGGCTAGTGTATTGCGATACTTTTTTGTGATGTTGATAGCTTCAAAAACTGTTACGTTCATTTTTTCACAGCTCCTTTCTTGTTATTTAGTATCGCAGACAATTCCTTGAATAATCTAAAGGTAAAGCTAAAGATTATCTAAAGCTCACTTTGCAAATCGGTAACCCAAGCCCCATATGGTCTTAATTCGGCAGCCTTCGCCCTTTAATTTTTTCGTAAGTTACTTATA